>UEXV01000075.1_pt1 | contig 55748 bp, 38 predicted proteins | sample 4301181 | NCBI WGS metagenome assembly UEXV01 (sample SAMEA4773175, study PRJEB27434) | metagenome | biome: 2259; feature: agricultural soil; material: soil | place: USA | collected 2014-09 | depth 0.25 m | reverse complement strand
GCGTTCGCAAATTCCAGCCCAGGGCAACGCCCTGGGTAGCGGAGTTGATTTGCCCTGCGTGAACTCTGAAAGAGTTCGCGAAATCAAATCGCGGTCAAAACACAAAAAGCTCAGCGTTTCGGTGGCTCCTTTCCCAGGGTAGCGCGCTCACGCGCGACCCTGGGCTGAAGGTCAGTGAACGCTTTCGGCGTTCCTTCGCCTAACGAACCTTTCATTCCGCAGGTATATCGTTACCGTCCAAAACGCTGTTTGGTCTTTCCGGTTTCCGTATATCAAGCCGCGGTTACGATCTTCTAGTCTTTCCCTGGGCCTTTCGTTATACTCTCCCGCAAACGCTCTGCCGACTTGAGCCCGGTCTTGCAGAGTACCGTCGGTCGAGATTCTGCAAGGGTGGTGAATCATGTTCGAGTCTTTCAAACAAAGTAGTGACGCCGAAGTTAAAATGCTGCGCAAACTGCGCGTGTGGATCTTCGCAATGGCTGCCGTTTGCCTGCTGGCGGGCGTCGGAATTGGCGCAATTCTCGCCGGTCGTCCGGCCGTGGCCGAGGATGGAGTGCAGCCTGGCGCGCACGCGCCCGAAGTACTCTCCGCGACTTTTGCCGAGGTCGCGCGCCGGGTCGAACCCGCCGTCGTCAACATCGATACGATGCAAACGGCCGAGCAGGAAACTGACAATGACGATAAGACCGATCGCGTGCCGAATCCCTACGACATCTTTCGGCGTCAGCAGCCGAAGCCGACACATAGCGTAGGCAGTGGGTTCATCATCGATCCGAAGGGATACATTCTGACGAACCTGCACGTGATCGACGGCGCCAATCGAATTACGATCGGCTTGCTTTCGGGCGAGCGTTATCGCGCGCGGGTCATTGGGGTTGATAAGGAAACCGATCTGGCCGTTTTGAAGATCGATGCCGACCAGGACTTGCCGACGATGAAGTTTGGCGATTCGAACAACGCGCAAGTTGGCGACTGGGTCCTGGCGATTGGATCGCCGTTTGGATTGGACCAGACAGTCACCGCGGGCATCATCTCGAAAAAAGATCGCGACTCAGCATCGTTCACGACGTTTCAACGCTTTCTGCAAACCGATGCCGCTATCAATCGTGGAAACAGCGGCGGGCCGCTGGTCAATATGCATGGCGAGGCGATCGGAGTAAATTCACAAATCGCGACGCTGACTGGTGACTACAACGGGATTGGCTTTGCCTTGCCTTCGAACGAGGCCAAGTTTGTCGCCGAACAAATCCTTTCACAAGGAAAAGTCCGACGCGGATTTCTCGGCGTTACGCTCGACACGGTGCGCGCGGAGTTCGCGCGCGTGTATCGTTTGCCCGACGCCAGAGGCGCAATCATCGCGGACATTCAACCGGAAAGAAATGGCCAGCCGACGCCGGCCGCCAGGGCGGGCTTCCAACTGAATGACGTGATTGTCGAGTTCAATGGCCAGCCGGTCCAGGATCACAACGACTTGATCGCCAAAGTAGCCGGCACTCAGGTCGGACAATCTGTTTCGATCACTTTCCTGCGTGACGTCGATGGCAAGATCGAGCGGCGCACCGTCAGCGTGGCTCTGGCTGAAAGGCCGGACTTACTTGCCCGTGATGGTGCGACTCCAGCGAAACCCAAGGCCACCGAGACGAAGAGCAATAGCGCGCGGCTGGGACTAACGCTTGCCGAGCTGACTCAGCAAATGATCGAGGACAAGCATCTGGCCGGCGTGAAGGGTCTCTATATTAAAGAGGTTGACCCGAACGGTCTCGCGGCTGACTTGCCTGAATCGACGCGAGTGGTTACCGGTGAAGTCGTCACGCGCATCAATCGTGTTCCGGTGGCGTCGCTGGCTGATTTCCAGCGCGTCATTGATTCGCTTAAGCCGGGCGATCCGGTGGTGCTCAATCTTTCTCGCTACGAGCGGCTCGCCGAACGGGCCGGCATCGTACAGCGAATCGTTCAGTTTACTTATCAATAGCCTACCACTCACCATTCTCGTTTAGGGGCCGGCACTTGTGCCGGAACGTTGGGGCCGGACAAGTCCGGCCTCTAAACGTTTTAGGGGGATTGGATCTGGTCCGGCCCTAAACGTTTGCAGTCTCATCTGGTAATCTTCAAAACATGGTGCAAGCAAAAAAAGCATTGGCAAAGAAATCGCGTTCAACCAAAACCGCGAAGGCTTATCACAACTACATTGGCGGTCGCTGGGTCGCGAGCAATGGCGGCGAGCTAAGTGAGAATCGTAATCCCGCAGATACTCGCGACGTCATTGGCCGCTTTCCGCATTCAACTGAAAAAGATGTGGACGCTGCGATAGCCGCGGCCGCCGGGGCCTTCGATGGCTGGCGTCATACGCCGGCGCCGCGACGCGCAGAAATTCTTTTTCGCGTCGGCGAAATTCTGATGCGCGACAAGGCGCAATACACGCGCGACATGACGCGCGAAATGGGCAAGGTCCTGAAAGAGGCCGGCGGCGATGTGCAGGAAGCAATCGATTGCACGTATTACGCCGCGGGCGAAGGCCGTCGCTTGCACGGCTTCACCACGCCGGCTGAGATGCCGGACAAGTTTGCGATGTGCGTGCGCCAACCGATTGGCCTCTGCGGTTTGATCACGCCGTGGAATTTTCCGATGGCGATTCCGTCATGGAAAATGATCCCGGCGCTTGTGTGCGGCAACACGGTCGTCATCAAACCGGCGGAAGACACGCCGTTATCGACTTACAACCTGGTGAAGGCTTGTGAAGAGGCCGGCATTCCTCCCGGCGTCGTGAATCTGGTGATGGGCGAAGGCTCGGTTGTTGGCAAGCGGCTCACCAGCCATCCGGCGCTGCGATTGATTTCTTTAACCGGCTCAACTGAGACTGGGCGGCTGGTCGCGCTGGCGTGCGCGGATCGCAACGCGATCTGCTCGCTCGAGATGGGCGGCAAGAATGCGATCATCGTGATGGATGACGCGGACGTGGACAACGCGATCGAAGGAGCTGTCTGGGGCGCCTTCGGCACGTCGGGCCAACGATGCACTGCGTCATCGCGCTTGATTGTGCATAAAAAAGTCTACAAAGAATTTTCGAAGAAGCTGACGGAGCGGGCCAAAGCTCTGCGCATCGGCAACGGCGCCGATCCGAAAGTCGATGTCGGTCCCGTCATCAACCAGGACGCCGTCGAAAAGATCATGAGCTATATCGATATCGGCCAAAACAAAGACGGCGCAACGCTCGCGTGCGGCGGTCACCGTTTGACCAAAGGCGATTACGCGCACGGCTACTTTATCGAGCCAACTGTCTTCACCGACGTCGCGCCGGACATGCGCATCGCGCAGGAAGAGATCTTCGGGCCGGTGACTTCAGTGATTCCCACCAAATCTCTGGACGAAGCGATCGAGATTGCCAACGGCGTGCAGTATGGCTTGTCGGCGGCCATCTACACTCAGGATGTGAATCGCGCGTTCCAGGCGATGAACGAAACGTACACGGGAATCTTTTACGTGAACGCTTCGACGATCGGCGCGGAAGTTCATTTGCCCTTTGGCGGGACCAAGGGTACCGGCAACGGCCATCGCGAAGCCGGCACGCAGGTGCTCGACATCTTTTCAGAATGGAAATCGATTTACGTCGATTACAGCGGGAAGCTGCAACGGGCGCAGATTGATAATAAGAAAGCGATCGGGTGATTGGAGCGCTCACACCGGAAGTCTACGAATTGAGTTGCAGTATTCCTCTGCTTCCGAGTCGGACCAGATTGCCAGCAATTCTTCGATGGTCTTGCCGACTCCCAACTGGCGGGGAGCGATTAAGACTCCAGGGCTGAAACGAGTCGCCACAAATGTGCCGAAGTGATATGGCATCGTCCTCCAATCGTTTGACACGAGAATGCGGCTCTCTCCCGCGGCAATTTCCAAAACCTCTCTATCGCCGAGTCCGCTTAATCCTGACTGAATCGCGGTCTTGAAGCCGACCTCGGGAATCCGCCGCAGGACTCCAGACACGATCCTCACATTCAGGTCAGCGTCAGCCTGAAAACGAATCTTCGTAATTGGAAAAAAGGTAGGGTTACTTAATCAACGCTTTAGCGTTCTCGAACTTCTTGTAGAAACTGGGATCGGCTTCGCGTTCAAGCTGGCGTTGTCGTTCAAATTCAATTTCGCCATCCCTGAGATAGGCATCAATCTGTTCCTGGCGCGACAGGTAAAAGGTAATGGCGCCGTAGATTTCCTCGAGCGTAAGCAAGGGAAAGGATCGCAGAATTGATTCGGGCGCTGCACCGTCTCTGAACTCATAAACCACTGAGTCCAGGGAAATGCGTTTCCCGCTTATCCAATAACCGCCGTCGCGTTGCTCTACGTAGTCTTTACTCATAATTCAACAGCACCTCATTAGTGAGAAGCAACTAAGCCTACTATAATCAAGTCCGACCGATTCAACAATAACTGCTTAATGCCGCCAAATCGCATCCGCAACTTTTCGATCATCGCGCATATCGATCACGGCAAATCCACTCTGGCTGATCGTCTGCTCGAACTGACCGGCGCTGTTACTGGCCGCGAGATGGAAGCGCAGGTGCTCGACGATATGGATCTCGAGCGCGAGCGCGGGATTACGATCAAAGCGCACGCAGTGCGTCTGGACTATAAAGCCGGGGATGGACAAACGTACGTCCTCAATTTGATCGATACTCCCGGCCACGTCGATTTTTCTTACGAAGTATCGCGTTCGTTGTCCGCCTGCGAAGGCGCGCTTTTGGTTGTCGACGCTTCGCAGGGCGTCGAGGCGCAAACGCTGGCGAACACTTATCTCGCCATCGAAAACAATCTCGAACTAATTCCCGTCATCAACAAGATCGATCTGCCGGGCGCCGAGCCTGAGCGGGCCATGGAAGAGATCAGGCACTTCATTGGCCTGGAAACTCACAACGCGATTCTTACGAGCGCCAAAACCGGCCAGGGTGTCGCCGAAGTTTTGGAGGCGATTGTCCGCGACGTACCGTCGCCGAAAGGCGATCCGAATGCGCCATTGAAAGCTCTGATTTTTGATTCGTGGTACGACTCGTATCGCGGCGTGATCGTTTTATTTCGCGTGATCGACGGCGTCATTCGTCCGGGAATGAAGATTCGCTTCATGAGCGCGGGCCGCGATTATCAGGTTGACACGATCGGAGTGAATCGTCCGCGACCGACGCCGATCGATCACCTGGGTGTTGGCGAAGTTGGTTTCCTGACGGCTTCTATTAAGACAGTCGCGGACGTCCAAATCGGCGATACGATCACCGAAACTGCGCGACCCACGACTGAACCTTTTCCCGGTTATCAGGAAATCAAGCCAATGGTTTTTGCGGGACTCTATCCCGTTGATACGAACCAGTACGAAGAGCTGCGCGATGCGATGGACAAGCTGCGTCTGAATGACGCGTCGTTCTTTTATGAGCCTGAATCTTCTACCGCACTGGGTTTTGGTTTTCGCTGCGGCTTTCTCGGCTTGCTGCACATGGAGATTGTGCAGGAGCGTCTGGAACGCGAATTCGATCTCGATCTAATCACCACCGCGCCGGGCGTGCGCTATGTGGTGACTACGACTGACGGCAAGGTCACGGAAATCGATTCGCCGGCAAAAATGCCTGATCCGGGCCGGCTGGTGAAGATTGAAGAGCCCGCCATCCGCGCGACGATCCTGACGCCGGAAGAACATTTGGGCGGCATTCTCGCGCTGCTGGAAGAAAAGCGGGGCACGCAGAAAGGCTTCGAGTACATCACGTCGAATCGTGTGATGCTGACTTACGAGCTGCCGCTGAACGAGATCGTGCTCGATTTTTATGATCGCTTGAAGTCAACTTCGCGCGGATACGCTTCGCTCGATTATCACCTGGCGGGTTATTGGGAAAGCGATTTGGTTAAGCTCGACATTTTGGTCGCGGGCGAACCGGTCGATGCGTTGTCGCTGATTCTTCATCGCGACACTGCGGCCGCAAAAGGCCGGGCCCTGGCTACCAAGATGAAGGAGCTGATCCCGCGTCAACTCTTTGAGGTCCCAATCCAGGCGGCCATCGGCGCGAAAGTAATTGCGCGCGAGACGGTGAAAGCAATGGGGAAGAACGTGATTGCAAAATGCTACGGCGGGGACATCAGTCGCAAGCGCAAGCTTCTGGAAAAACAAAAGGAAGGGAAGAAGCGCATGAAGAAAGTCGGCCGCGTCGAGATTCCGCAGGATGCTTTTCTGGCGGTACTGAAAGTGAATGAATAGTGGATTGGAGTAAATTCACTCCTGAGGATTTTGAATACGACTTCGAGCGCGATGAACTCGCCGAACACCGCGTTACATTCGAGGAAGCCGTCGAGTGTTTCTTTTCAGACTTTGAAATCCGCCGGAACAAGAGCTATCGTGACCGATATCAGCTGCTTGGTAGAACGCTGGGCGGCAGAAGACTCAAAATCATTTTTCAATTGAAGCCGCAAAGCATTGTTAGAATAATTACAGGATGGGCGATATGAAAAAGAAGCGTGCGAAGACTGAACGCGAGATTGACGAGGCAGTTATTGCCACTGCGGACGACAATGCGGCATGGGAAAGGCCGGTGCGGGTGAAGCGTACCAAGGGCGAGTCTGTTTCTCTTCCGGCCGACATGGCAGCTCGCGCAGCGTTTTTCGCACGACTACATCGTGAGCCCAACTTGGAACAATGGATCAAAAGAATTGTCTCTGAACGGATTGATATTGAAGAAGCGGCTTTCGCTGCTTCTAAACGCGAACTCGCCACTTGAAGAAGTTTAGTCAATTATTCCCGCCTAAGATAAGCTCATTTCAGCTTCAATTTCAGCGTCCCCAAGGGCCAACCTTCTATTTCGCCGTCAACGCTGACATTGATTAATCCAAATGCGCTCAAATGCGATCATTCGTCAGGTGGCAGATTCATGTTAAAAGTAGAGTGAATGAGTGAGGAAGAACAATTAAGACGTCCCACAAAACTCGTCACGATCTTTTGTGACGGTTCCAGCCTCGGCAATGGCAGCGAAGCGTCGCGCGCGGCGGCCGTCGCGCTGCTCGGCTATCAGGGACTGTGGCGCGCCTTTGGGATTTATCTTGGCAAGGCTACAAATCAGCAGGCGGAAATTGTGGCGGCGGCGCTTGGCCTGGAGGCGTTGAAGGAACCCTGTCGCGTCAGCCTGCATACTGATTCGCGTTACGTCATTGAGACGATGAAAGGAAATTTTCGGCGGAAGACGAATCACGCATGGTGGAAACGCCTGGATGAAGCCTCGCGCCGGCATCAGATCGATTGGCAATGGTCGCAGGGACACTCCGGCCACGTGATTCAGGAAGCCGCCGATCGCGCCGCGCGCAAAATTGCCGCCCTGGGCCACGTCGAACCGGCCGTCTTGCAGGATGCCGTGGACAGAGTCGGTGTGGTCGAACCGGACGAGGCAGAAGTCGAGGCGCCGGATTTGTTCTGAGTTTAGATTTTTCTGTAGCCCAGGCGTCAACGCCTGGGTCATGAAGGCGAGATGTTTCGGTAAGCCCCAATAAATGGGGCTTTGATATCAAATCAGGTCGCGCGTCTTTGACACCTGAGCTTCAAGCGGTCAGTACCATCCGCGTTAGCGGATGGGATCAATCAGCTCATCAGGTTCGGATTAACCCATCTGCTTACGCAGATGGTACTGACCCCTGCTTCCTCTCGCTTTCCTAAGCCCCCGAACTTATAATCAAGCAACCGACAACCCAGTAGTCACATCAGTGATCGAGCGTACCGTGCCAACTTACTCGCATAAATCAACAAGGCAATTCTGTCTCGCGGCGCTGCTTGTCGGGCTGTCTTTTGTTGGCATCAACGCGCAGATTGCCGAGCGTGGCTGGGAGTGGCAGAACCCTAAACCGCAGGGCAACGCGATCAGCGCCATCCGTTTCGCGAGCGACAAGTTGCATGGATGGGCGGTGGGCGCCGACGGTTTGATCCTGCGCACGGAAGACGGTGGGTTTCGTTGGGAGAATCAACCGGCGCGACTGGTCAATTCGCTGAATGGCTTATACGTGTTCGACCGCAACCGTGCATTTGCTGTGGGCGCGCGCGGCCTGGTCATCTCAACTCGTAACGGCGGCCAAAAGTGGGCCGAGATGAAAACGCCGACGAAGGACCACCTCAATTCGATCACCTTTGCGCCAGACAATCCATCTCGAGGTTGGGCCGTCGGCACATACGGATGCATTCTCGCGACGATTGATGGCGGCGCCAATTGGATCACGCAAAAGAGTCCGACCCGCATGCACCTTTATTCGGTCGCGTTTCAAAACAAGTACGTCGGCCTGGCCGTCGGTGATCGCGGCACCGTCGTGCGCACCAACGATGGCGGACGCCACTGGAAAGAAGTCGTGCGGCTGGGCGCGCTGCCATTCACCGGTGTCGCCTTTGCCAGTGAGAAGCGCGCGGTCGCTGTCGGCTACGGCGGTCATTTGATTTCGAGCGACGACGCGGGCCTGACCTGGGAGCCGAACGATATTTTGATGACGTCTGATTTGCTGGCGGTCTATTTTGCCGATAGCCAGAACGGTTGGATTACCACAAACAACGGCATCGTGCTGAGCACGACCAACGCCGGCAAGATTTGGTTTCCTTCCAGCATCCGCACCAATCCGCGTCTGGTGACAGTCTACTTTGCCGATGCCAATACCGGCTGGACCGCAGGTAGCGACGGGCTGGTGTTGCGCAGCGATGATAGCGGTCTCGGTTGGTTGCGTCTGACTGAAGGTGGCCGCGACGATCTCGCGGACATCTTCTTTATCGATGACTCGCGCGGGTGGGCCGTGGGCGCGCGCGGAAAAATTCTGGCGACGTCGTCGGGCGGAAAAGTCTGGACGCTTCAACCATCAGGCACCATCGCGCATCTCGACGCGGTTACTTTCATCGATGAAAAGACCGGTTGGGTCGTCGGCGATCAAGGAGCGATTCTAAAAACGGCAGACGGCGGCGCCTCCTGGAAGAAACAGGAATCGCACACGCCGCAACAATTGTTGGCGGTACATTTTCTTTCGCCAAAGTTGGGTTGGGCCACCGGCGCGCGCGGCCACATGTTGAAGACCGAAGACGGCGGCGAGACCTGGCTCTTACGCCCGTCGGTCACGACAGCGTGGCTCGAAGACATTCGCTTCGTCGATGCGAAGCACGGTATCGCGGTCGGCTCGGGCGGCACGATCCTGCGTACCGAAGACGGCGGCGAAACCTGGAAAGATGTTTCCACGAACCTGAAAGAATGGTTGCACGCCGTGGCGTTTGCCGATGCCGGTCGCGGATTCATCGTGGGCGAAAAGGGAATCATCCTGCGCACCGATGACGGCGGCAAGACCTGGAAGGACCAGGAGACGAACGTCAAGACAAACCTGTTCGCTGTCTCAGTCGCTTCGCGTGACGAGGTCATGATTGCCGGCGATCAAGGCCGGATCCTTTCGACCAAAGATGGCGGACTCAACTGGGACACGCAGCCGACTGCAACCAGTCAGCCTTTGTATGGCGTTGCCTATCGCGGCGGCTCGGACGCCTGGGTAGCCGGCCGCGGCGGATCGATCCTGCGCCGCATTGACTCTTTGGCGACGTTCAAACTTCCTTTGCCAAAGATTTCGTCCGATGTGCGCAACGTGCCGAAATTGAAGGGACAGGAAAACAGTCAGCAACTAAATTTCGATGATGACATTCCGCTGGCAAAACCGCCGGTGCGGAAACCGCAGAAGCCTTAATCTTTCTCGAACCATATGTCTCCTGAACAAAAACCAAATACCCGCATCGAAACCGACTCGATGGGCGAGATTGAAGTGCGCGCCGATCGTTACTGGGGCGCGCAGACGCAGCGCTCTTTGGTGCATTTCAATATCGGCTTTGATGTGATGCCGCGCGAGATGATTCGCGCGTTTGGCATTCTGAAGAAGGCTTGCGCGATTGTTAACAACGATCTTGGCAAACTTCCGGATGACAAGCTGAAGCTGATCGTGCAGGCGTGCGACGAAGTGATCGAGGGAAAGCTCGATGAGCATTTTCCTTTGCGCGTTTGGCAGACCGGAAGCGGCACGCAAACGAACATGAACGCCAACGAAGTGATCTCGAATCGGGCGATCGAGATTGCGGGCGGCGTCATGGGTTCGAAGAAACCGATTCATCCGAATGACGACGTGAACATGTCGCAGTCGTCGAATGATACTTTTCCGACGGCGATGCACATCGCTGCCGCGGAACAGATGAACAAGCTGATTCCGGCGATCAAGGAAGCTCACAATGCGATCGATGCGAAGGCGAAGGAATTCAAGGATGTCGTTAAGATTGGCCGAACGCATCTTCAAGACGCGACGCCTTTGACTGTCGGTCAGGAAATGTCCGGTTGGGCGAGTTTGCTTGAGCGAGACATTCAGCGAATGAAAGATACTTTGCCCGGGCTTTATGATCTGGCGATCGGTGGGACGGCGGTTGGCACGGGGCTGAATGCGCACCCGGAGTTTGGCAAACGCGCTGCGAAGCAGATCGCGGAACTAACGGGTCTGCCTTTCAAATCTCATCCGAACAAATTTGCCGGACTGTCGGCCCACGACGAAATTGTTTTCGCCAGTGGCGCGCTGAAAACCTTAGCGGCGTCTTTGATGAAGATTGCCAATGACATTCGCTGGCTCGCTTCCGGCCCGCGCTGTGGTTTGGGTGAATTGATTATCCCTGAGAATGAACCGGGTTCTTCAATCATGCCGGGCAAAGTCAATCCCACTCAAAGCGAAGCGATGACGATGGTTGCGGTGCAGGTCATGGGCAACGATGCCGCGATTGGTTTCGCCGGCTCGCAGGGTAATTTCGAATTGAATGTTTTCAAGCCGGTAATGATTCATAACCTGCTGCACTCGATTCGTTTGATTCACGATGCGTGTCATGGCTTCGTCGAGTACTGCATCGCCGGCATGACCATCGATCGCGAGCAGATCGATGAGTACCTGCGCGACTCTTTGATGCTGGTGACTGCGCTGAACCCGCACATTGGCTATGACAACTCTGCGAAGATTGCCAAGCACGCGCACAAGAAAGGGATCAGCCTGCGCGAATCGGCGATCGAGTTGGGGCTGTTAACCGGTGAGCAATTCGACGAGTGGGTCAAGCCGGAAGAGATGACGCATCCTTGATAGACGTGGAGTCAGTACCGGGAGCGGTAGCGACCGGGTAATCGTTTTCAGATCTTGACCGTCCATTACTAGACCCGGTCGCTACCGCTCCCGGTACTGACTTCTGGGTCGATCGACTTGCCTAAATCAAATCTCGTCGTCGTTGGTCTGCGCGCAAAAACCGGGCGCGCTATCGCGGTAGTTTTGAGTGGATCTAAAGCCTCGCCGCTCGTCATCTCGAAGACCGAAATCAAACTCACCGATCCAAAGATTCCCGAAACCTTTCAGCCTTACCACGAAGTTATGGAGATGTCCTGGGACCAGGGTCAGAAAGCTGTGCGCACGTTCACGCGTCCCGTTGAAGTCGTCACACGAAAAGCCCTGGCGATGATGATTAAAGAATTACGGACTGCCGGTTTCGCTGTGAAGAACGTAGGAATCGTCGGTTCAAAGGATCGCGACCTGGCGCGCATCGGCAACTATCACATTCGCGCGCATGCAGCCGAAGGCATCCTCTTTCGCAGCGTGCTCGAGTTGGCCGCCACGGCCAGCGGCGTCAAGATCCCCAGCTTCTCAGATCGAGAACTTGACGGTACGGCCGCTTCAGAATTGGGAATTCAAAGTGCCGATCTCACACGAAGACTGAACGAACTCGGAAAGCCTTTGACGCCGCCGTGGCGAACTGATGAGAAGCAGGCTGCAGTTGCTGCGTGGATAATGCTGGGTGAATGAAGAGATGACGCAACCCGAAGGGTTGCGAGAAAGTAGCCGGTGGTTGGAGCGCAGCGGAACCACCGGTAAGAAGGCGACAAAGATTCGCACTCTGAAAGGGTTCCAGCTCTCAAATGAGCCGAAGCAGCGATGTCTGGCGCCCTTTCAGGGTGCTGATAATTTAAGACTGCATTGCTTTCCGGTGGTCTGGCGACCCCGGCTAAATCTTGCAGCCCTTCGGGCTGCTTTCGCCTCGCCTGACAAATCCCCCGCGAAGGCTCTATAATTCAATCAACCCCTTTAACCGATTTTTGGAACGGAGCGCAGTTTCATGTCCGGCGAATCGCTTGAACGTTACTTCCGCATGATTCGCGACGATCGCGATGGGCGCCGGCCTTCGGGGCGTTTGTGGTGTCCCGCGGCCGATGTCTATCGCACCAGCGACGGCTGGATTGTGAAAGTCGATCTGGCGGGAATCAGACCCGCGGACATTGATATCACGATCGACGGCCCGGTTTTGCGCATCAGCGGCCTGCGGCGTGACGCGACCTGCGGTGAAGGTGTCTCGCACTATCAACTCGAGATTACCTACAGCCGTTTCGAAAAAACGATTCAGTTTCCCCGCTCAATAGAACATGCTTCGATCGACCGCGATTATCGTGACGGACTCTTAATCCTGCGGCTCCATCCGGAACAGGCCCGAGCCGCGAAACGATAATCAGGTGAAGCTCGTATTCATTTTCGTAAATTAATCTCGATGGCTGAAACAGAAAACAAAGTGAACGAATCCGCCCCGGAAGTGCTTCCGCGGAAACAAAACGGCGAACCATTGGTCATTCCGGTGCTGCCACTCCAGAACACAACGTTGTTCCCGGAAACGATGGTGCCACTGTCCGTGGGCCGGCCTGGTTCGATGGCCGCGGTGGAAGCAGCGCTGGCCAGCGAAGAAAAGTTGCTCGCCTGCATCAGCGTGCGCCCGGACAAAGTCTCGGACGGCGACGCCAAGCCGGAGGATATTTTTGAAGTCGGCACCCTGGTGATGATCAAGCGTATGGAGCACGTGGAAGATACGCTCCACTTGATTGTGCAGGGCAGCGATCGCATTCAGGTGCAGGCCTGGGAGCAGCAGGAACCATTCCTGCGCGCGCGCGTGAGCGTTCTGCCGCCGCTGGAACTCAAGGATAAAGAGACTGTCGAGGCGACCAAGCGCAATGTCCAATCGCTAATTCAACAGGCGCTCGCATACTTGCCGCAGGTGCCGCCCGAGGTCCGTCTGATGGTCCTCAGCGCGGACGATCCGGTGCGACTCGCATATTTTCTCGGTTCGATTCTCAGTCTCGGGGTCGAGAAAGAGCAGCAGATGCTCGAAGCCGGCACGGTGGATGACCTGCTGCATCTGGCGCACGATTTTCTGGCGCGCGAAGTTGAAATCATTCGCCTGCGCTCAAAGATCGCCAATGAAGCGCAAACCGAAATGGACAAGGCGCAACGCGATTATGTTTTGCGCCAGCAGATGAAGGCGATCCAGAAAGAGTTGGGTGAGGATGAAGGCGGAGAGCAGGCCGAGGCGACCCAGTTGCGCGAGCGCCTGGCGAAAACCGATCTGCCCGATGACGTGCGCAAAGAGGCCGAGCGCGAATTGAGTCGCATGGAAAAACTGCCGTCGATGGCGCCCGATTATCATGTCATTCGCACTTATCTCGACTTCATACTCGAATTGCCGTGGCGGAAATCTTCGGCCGACAGTCTGGATCTGAACGAAGCGCAAAAAATTCTGGATGAAGATCACTATGACATCAAAGATGTAAAGGAACGCATCCTCGAATTTCTGGCCGTGATCAAGCTGCGGCCTGACGCCAAGAGCCCGATACTTTGCTTCGTCGGCGCGCCCGGCGTGGGCAAGACTTCGCTGGGTCGATCGATCGCGCGCGCGATGGGTCGCAAGTTCGAACGCATAAGTCTGGGCGGGGTCCGCGATGAAGCCGAATTGCGCGGTCATCGCCGCACTTATGTCGGCGCCATGCCGGGCCGGATCATTCAATCGATTCGTCGCGCGGCCGTGAACAATCCGGTGTTAATGCTCGACGAAATCGACAAGCTGGGCGCTGATTATCGCGGCGATCCAGCGTCGGCGCTGCTCGAGATTCTCGATCCGGAACAGAACAACACGTTTACCGATCATTATCTTGATTTGCCGTTCGATCTTTCGAAGGTTTTCTTTATCGCCACCGCGAACCAGTTAGGGCCGATTCCGCCGCCGCTGCGAGATCGCATGGATATTATCGCGCTCGCCGGTTACAGCGATCGCGAGAAGCTGGAAATTGCGAAACGTTACCTGTCGCCGCGACAGATACGCGAGAATGGATTGACAGGCGAGCAACTGGAAATCACGGACAACGCGATCATGGAAATTGCCACGCGCTACACGCGCGAAGCGGGCGTGCGGCAACTCGAGCGGAACCTTGCCCGTTTGGCGCGGAAGGTCGCGCTCAAAATCGCGCAAGGGCAAACCGAAAAGGTCGTAGTCGAAGGCGAAGACATCAAAGAATATCTGGGCGCGCCCAGGTTTTATCCTGAACTTGCGCGCAAAGAACTGCCCGCCGGAGTTTCGACCGGAATGGCCTGGACCGAGATGGGCGGCGAGATTTTGTTCATCGAAGCGAACCTGCTGCCGGGCGGCCGCGGATTTACGATCACCGGACAACTGGGAGAGGTGATGCAGGAATCGGCGCGCGCCGCGCAGTCGTACCTGTGGTCGCATGCACAGGAATTCGGCATCAGTCCGTTAATGTTCCAGGACTATGGCGTGCACCTGCACGTGCCGGCTGGAGCAATTCCCAAGGATGGCCCAAGCGCGGGCGTCACCATCACCGCGGCGCTGGCTTCGCTCTACACCGGCCGGCGCGTCCGACCTGACACGGCGATGACCGGTGAGATCACTCTGTCCGGTTTGGTTTTTCCGGTCGGTGGCATCAAAGAAAAAGTCCTGGCCGCGCATCGCGCCGGGATTCATCGAATCATTCTGCCGGCGCGCAACGAAGCCGACCTGGAAGAGATTCCCGAAGACGTGCGCAGCGAACTTGAAATCGTTCCGGTAACTCGCATCAACGAAGTTGCCGACGCCGCGCTCGAGAAGTTCATCAGCAACCCACCGCCGCCCATTACTGACGAGATCGCGCACCGGCGGCCACTGGAACCGGAGCCTGATGGCCAGCCACTGATTGCAAGAGAGCGATGATCAAAAGGGCTTCAGCAGAGACCGCGAACTCTCGATCGCATTTCACCGCTGGTTTTGCGGAGTTCGACAGTCGCTAATCAGATTCCGCGAATGATGCTAAACAGTGGCAAGGGATCGAACCAAATCGCGGAATTATCACGGCCGGTTTTTTGCGTCGGTATCATACTGGCCCTGAAGCGAGCCGGTTTAACGCATTGGAATACCACAGCGCAGCCTCAAGTCCAGTTCCAAATATTAGCATTGCACGTAGTATGGCGAGCTGTGTAAACAGGTTCCGGTAGGGGCTAGGACCCAGATTGTTCAGTAAATGGAACGTAAGGAATAGCGAAACTATTGCAGCGCCAAATAAGATGGAACCCAGGGTTCTTGGTTTGAAGTGGAAGCCGACCAGAGACGAACCTTGTGGAGCAAAGGAACGCGTCAGCACGAAGTGGTAAGGCAACGCCAGAAAAATGACTCCGAGCGGAACAAAATAGAACGCGACGTTCTTCAGATAAGCGCCTTGCGCCGAATGGGCTTGGAATCCGGTTGTCTCGGTGATTGGAAAGTTCGGCAAGAAAAAGATAAGCGCTGAATAGAGGACAAAAGCGGCGCCAATGAAACTGGACAGCAGCACCAGCAAACCGAATGGCTTTTTGGCCATCACAATTCTCCAGTCTAGATACATGCTAACGATTGAGCACACGCCAATCCAACAAAACGCAATCGGAATCAGCCGCCAAGCTAATCCGGCAAACTGATCGAAACGGTAAGCAAGTTCCAGGGGCACCGCCAAGCCATAAAGTGCGGCGTATAGAATGCAACTCGTCGTCACGTGCCCCGTATGCCCTCCAAATGCCGATCGGTTCCGTTGCCCGATTGCGCCAACAATCTCCGTTTCAGATGACGTAGAGTCGCCAGCGATGGGAGTTTTAGCTTCGGCTGAGCCAGCACTAATTGACCCATTCTTTCGTACATCTGCGTTTAGTCGATAGCCGTGTTTAGAGACGGTTTCAATTATCTCGCCGCGTCTTTGTGTAATTTCGCCAAGAAGACTGTTAAGGGTTCTCTTTGTTTCGCGAATAGTAGGCAGAACGCTCTTCAGGTCATTCGTCTCGGGCCAAACGGCTTCGCGGAATTGTTCGTAACGAACTGTCCGACGCGATTCGATGACTAACAATCGCAGGAAATCTCGCTCTTTAGGTCTAATGAAAAAATCCGCTTTATCGGTAAGCCGATGCAAACGTCGCTCTGAGGCGTAGAAGCGTATGCCATCAAACTCATAAAAGTCTGGGGTCGATTCAAGCATTTAATTTGCTTCGACTGCTGAGCTAGGTGGTGCTGAGAGTGACGAGCCATTCTCAGCCAAAGGGAACGAGATTTCAACCTCAGGGCACGAAACTGCGTTTGATTACTCTCAAATACTAGTCTTTTGATTCTTATCAAAGACTTAAATCACAACCTTAGCCGAATTCGATTGCATCAATAGAGCATGCCCGGTAAGGTGCAAGCCAAGTCTCAATTTTCGCGATGCTTTAGAGAAGTAAACGCAAGGAGAACTCAGATGTACACGAAGCGATTCCCAATTCTCACGATCCGTTCGTTGGGGATGATCATGTTCACATTGACATTGCTGGTATCGACCGTCGGCACTCAGCCGTTAAATAATCAGCGGCAAGGAGTTCGCCTGGATCAAGAAGCCTCGAAACGGGCTTCGAGCGTAAGTCCGGCGCGACGAAGGGAAGAGGCGAAAGGGCTACGGTTTCCATCGTCTTTCGCAACTAGTCCGCGAAAAACCACGGCCGCACCTCAGACTGCGTGTGGGTTTGTTCACTTTCCAAAGGATCCAAGTCCTATGGATTGCTTTACGAAACTAGTCGCCGATGACAGTTCGAATGATCCTACGGATGTCGGGAGCAGAACTCCTATCATCTTGATACATGGAATACATGGGAATCTCACCAATACAGGTGACGATCCGCAAAGCAGGACAAAGGATGAATACTTCGAGAAACTAATCTTTTTTCTTAAGAACTCCAACCCGGCGTTCATTCACGAATATAAGATTTACCGGTTCCATTACAAAAGCGATTATTTACCTATTTACCAAATCTCACGTTCGCTACGAAATAGAATTGATGATTTAGTCAAGCAGAATTCGCAATTGGAGAACAAAAAGTTTGTCCTAATTGCGCATAGCATGGGCGGATTGGTTGCGCGCTCTTACATGAATGAGCATGACACGGATTATGGCCCCACGTTTCAAGGCAAGAAAGGCGGTGAGAGGATCAGTAAGCTAATAGCCCTGGCTACTCCGCACCATGGAACATATGGAGCAAATGATAAAGCGCGGATCAGCGGACACGCCGTCTGGGGCGTGGCCTTTGACGCGGATGACTTAGTCTATTGGGAATGGAAAGGCGGCTGCCCCGATTGCAACGACGACCCATCCCATCCTAACCGCAGTGATCTTAGATATGACAATTTCGATGGTCTCTGGGACGGCAACCCCGCGTACACAGGTGATGCGAAAGAGCAAAACGCGTGGTTGAGAAACCTGCCGAAAACTTATGATCGACTTATCTCGGCATATTACGGGTACATCGGTGATAATGCAGCAATTAGGGATGTAGGTCAGAAGGGGCCAATTGCCCTTGAGAGCTATTTACTCACCAATCCCGATGAATATTCACTTCAAATCGGATCAGCGGTCCTTCTTGCAAGAATCGAACTCAACAATTTTGGCATACCCCCCATAGATTCTGGCTCGGCAATTTTCTTTGCAAACAATGACGGGTTGGTTCCTGTAGACAGTGGTATGTACAAGAATGGAGATGTTGGGTTAAGGGTTCAATGCGCGGGATACAATCACGGCGATATGAAAGATGGAATAGGAGGCGATTGCTCCGTCGTCGGCGCCGGGATAAGGAAGCCGTTATTCGCGTTGATACGGGATGAACTGCTGACAGGTCCAAACTACGAAGGCTACATAGAGCGGGCAGACTGCGATTCAATCTCTGGATGGGCGGCAAATCGCAGTCAGTTGAATACAGTAATGAACGTGGTTCTGTATGACGGCGCGACCCAGATAACAACGGCGCCCGCCGATGCGTTACGTACCGACGTGGGCGGCTACATTCATGACAATGGGCTGCATGGTTTCACGATTCCGATTCCCGCGAACCTCAAGAATGGCGCTGCGCACACGCTAAGCGTAAGGATTGAAGGTAGCAACACCTTTCTGCTCAACGCCGACAACCCGGCGACGCATACGCGCACGCTTACTTGTACGACAGGTCCCAACTATGAAGGCTATATAGACCGCGCCGATTGCGATTCAATTTCTGGATGGGCGGCAAATCGCAATCAGTTGAACACGGCACTCAACGTGGTTCTATACGACGGCGCGACGCAGGTGACAACGGTGACAGCTAATGCGCTGCGCACTGATGTAGGCGGCTACATTCATGACAACGGGCTACACGGATTCACGATTCCGATTCCGGCGAACCTCAAGAATGGCGCTGCGCACACGCTGAGCATAAGGATTGAAGGTACGAATACCTTTCTGCCCAACGCCAACAACACGGCTACCAATACACGGACACTTACATGTACCACAGGTCCGAACTACGAAGGCTACATAGACCGAGCGGACTGCGAATCAATCTCCGGATGGGGAGCGGATCGTAATCGGTTGAACACGGTACTTAACGTGACTCTGTACGACGGCGCGACGCCGCTGACGACGGTGCCGGCTAATGCATTGCGTTCTGATGTGGGCGGCTACATTCATGACAACGGGCTGCATGGCTTCACGATTCCGATTCCAGCGAGCCTGAAGAACGGAGTGGCACACACCTTGAGCGTGAAGTTTGAAGGTACAAACACCTCTTTGCTGAACGCCAACAATACATCGACGACTACGCGGACACTTACGTGTACGACGGATTCGAATTACGAGGGCTATGTCGATCGAGCAGACTGCGACTCAATCTCCGGTTGGGGAGCCGATCGCAACCGGTTGAACCAGGTGGTCAACGTGACTCTGTATGACGGGTCGACGCCGCTGACGACGGTGCCGGCCAATGGGCTGCGCACGGATGTAGGGAGCTACATTCATGACAACGGACTGCATGGTTTCACGATTCCCATTCCAGCGAGCTTGAAGAATGGAGTGGCGCACACCTTGAGCGTGAAGTTCGAAGGTACGAACACCTTTTTGGTGAACGCCAACAATACATCGACGAACACCCGGACGCTTACGTGCACTACAACTTCTTCTCCGCAGGTTAATTCAGTCAACCCAAATCCATTGCCTCTGTTTAATGCTAATCAGAGCTTGCAGGTCTCTGGCATTAACTTCCAGGCAAACTTGACGATCGATGTCTTTAACAGCAGCGGAACCAAAGTGGGAACTCTGAGCGGTCCTGGTCAGGTGCAAAGTGTCACTCCAAATTCCTTTACCATGGTCGTCTTCCTTGGCAGCAGCGCCGGCACATTTGGCATTGAGGTGATTAATCCCGATGGCGGGCGATCTCCGCGATTTACATTTCCCGCGGTGGCGCCTAATCCGTCCGTGAATTCACTCAACCCGAACCCATTGTCCCTATTCAATGCGAATCAGAGCGTGCAAGTATTCGGAAATAACTTCCAGACGAATCTCACGGTCGATGTCTTCAATAGTAGCGGAACAAAGATCGGCACCCTGAGCGGTTCAGCACAGGTGCAGAACGTAACTCCTAATTCCTTCACCATGGTCGTCTTCCTGGGCAGCAGCGCCGCTACTTTCGGGATCGAAGTAGTTAACCCAAACGGCGGACGATCACCGCGGTTCACGCTTTCAGCAATCGCTCCGAACCCTTCGGTGAATTCGATCAATCCAAATCCTGTGCCTGTATTTAACGGCAATCAGAGCGTGCAAGTGTTCGGGAATAACTTTCAGACAAATTTGACCGTGGATGTCTTCAATAGCGGAGGAACGAAAGTGGGCACCTTGAGCGGATCCGGACAAGTGCAGAGTGTCACGCCGAATTCGTTCACGATGGTCATATCTCTTGGCGGCAGTGCCGGCACTTTCGGCATTGAAGTCGTCAATCCCAACGGAGGGCGGTCGGCGCGATTCACCTTCCCTTACTGACGGCAGGAGGGTAGGTGGTGAACTTAACTGAAGTGGCCTGATCGAGAAGTCCATCAGCAACCCACCGCCGCCAATTACTGATGAGATCGCGCACCGGCGGCCACGGGAACCGGAGCCTGACGGGCTACTTGTTTGGAAGTGTGGTAATTCTGTGCTGCTGTGATAGTCAGAGACTACGGAGCTGGCCGCAAAGCGGCCAAATGTTTATAGACCCTCACGTCGCCGAAGTTCTTTAGCTCCGGAGGAGCGTAACTCTAAGCAAAGAGACTTTTGAATGTCTCGCTCCTTCGGAGCTTCATTCAAGATGCTGGGTTCCTATAAACATTCGGTCGCTGCGGGACCGAAGCCACAGTGTCGGGCAACACAATCGACCTCACTACTACTTTTTTGGAACTACTGACTCTTTCCTGAGTTACAATCCACAGCCCTAATCTCTCTCCGTCCGTCCGTTCTTCTGAGTATTCTGGAAAAGGAGAAACTTATGAGTTCGTCTCGCTCATTTCTGCTCGCCACGCTCGCGATCGCGGCATTCTGTGGATCGGTTTCAGCCCAGCGCCGTTGGGAACGTTTGCCGCCGCCGCGCGATCCGCAATTCTATGTACCTCGCAACAAGCTCGAAGACGTTGACGGCCGCATGGAGACGTTGCTAATCAAAGGACGCCATTGGGTCGGCACGGTGCGGGCTTCGAACGGTTCCGCCCGCGTCGAGGCTTACGAGGTGCGCGACACGCGGAATTCTGAGCGAGCGACCGGCATCGTGATCACGTTCGTGTCGGCTGATGCGAATAGTCGAGATGATGCGATGCGATCGATGATCGATTACGAAGAGATCGATACGCTGATCAAGATTCTGGACACGATGGTCAAGGCCGATGACAACGTAACCAAACTCAGTCACTTCGAAGTGCGCTATCGCACGCGCGGAGATTTCGAAGTGATGGTTTTCAAGCAGCAGACGGGCACCAGTGTGGCGGCGGCAATCGAGGGCGGCTTCTTTGATCGAGTGCGGTTGCTGCTGATAATGGACGAACTGGTCCGGCTGCGATACATGATCGCGCAAGCGAAGGAAAGACTGGACGAGATAAAGTAGCGAGAGCGCGCGGTCAGTACCACTCGCGTCAGCGAGTGGGATAAGCGAGTATCTTGACCAGGAGAGACATCTTGGGCCCATCTGCTTACGCAGATGGTACTGACTTCAGTATCGATGCGACGGCATGCCGATGTGAATGTGGGGACCAGTTGCCACTCCGGGTATCGCTCCACGAAAAGCTGAAAACGGAATTCCATTGCTCTGCATGAACCTGATGAGCGCTTGCCCTTCCGGACCGTCTGGATGCAGCGAGATATCCATCGCGTTGCGATGATCCAGCCGCCATTGATTGTGAATCGATCCCTGCCCGAATACGGCGATGGGCAGCGGCCGGTGGAATGACTGTTGAAAGAAAGATTCGATTGAGCTCGCCTGTGACAAAACCCAACGGCCGGCGCCGCTGAAGCGGATGAACGAAGTAGTCTTCACCAGCGAACCTCTGCGCATCGGTCCCAGCTTCGCCAATTGCTTCTCGCCTTCGATTTCGATCAGCGCGTTTGCGATTTGCAAATCAGCGCCGCCAATTTGCTGCTCAACGCCGGTGACTTTCAGCTTCGCATCAGCCACGGCGCTTTCCGCCTGTTCGACCTCGAGCTTTGACACGAGACCATCAGCGAAAAGCTTCTGCATCTGTTCATGCTTCTGCTGGACCTTCTTCACATTTCCCTTATAAAGGTCGAGGAGCTTCTGCAAGCTCGCTTTGTACTCTTTCGTGGCGTTGATGTAATCGTCGCGTAGCTTTGATAGATCGGTAGCGGGCGGTGGCGTGTCCTTCTTTGGCTGCGGCTTGGTTTTCTTTTGCGCCGCGCAGGTCATGCTCACGAACAGCACCAGCGCGACTAGCGCCGCTGAACGCAAGCATCGATGTTTTTGATATGGGCCCATCTTAACGAGTTAACCAGCAAGACTCAGGCCGCTGGCCCATCATCAATACGAACGGAAACGCCGTGAAGTTTACCTCGATTTACTTCGCATTCGGCGCGACAGCGTTCGCATTTCCGTTCAGAAACCGGTCAAACCAATAGAGTTGCCAGTTCATACTCTCTACCAGGTGCCTGGGTTCGCCGGTGCGCGTTAGGTTGTGATTTTCGCGCGGGAACATGACGATTTCCGTAGTCACCCCGAAATGTCTCAACGCGCGAAACCACTGCTCACCCTGCTCAAGCGGCACGCGAAAGTCATTGTCTGAGTGCAGAATCAAGGTCGGCGTCTTCACGTTCTTGGCGTACTTCAAAGGCGAGCGGTCCCAGTAGAAATCAAATCGTTCAAAGAGATCGCCGCTGAAATCCGGCGTATGCCCATACGCGCCGTCGCGTGTGCCTTCGTCGGAAATAAAATTGACGACGCTGCGCAAGGTGACGGCAGCTTTGAAACGATCGGTGTGACCGACGATCCAGTTCGTCATAAAACCGCCGTAGCTGCCGCCGGTCACGCCCATCCGATCCTGGTCGATCCACGGATATCGTTTCAGCGCCGCGTCGAGGCCGTTCATGACGTCGAGGTAATCTTTGCCGCCCCATTCATTGACGATGCCGCGCTCAAACTTCTGGCCGTACCCGGTCGAGCCGCGCGGGTTCGTAAAGAGCACGGCGTAACCCTTCGCCGCATAAACCTGAAACTCGTGATACCAGTCGACGCCGTACTGCCCCGCGGGTCCGCCGTGAACGCTGAGCACCAGCGGATACTTCCTGCCTTCCTGCCAGCCGAGCGGCTTGACGAAGAATGCGTCGACGTCCCAATCGTCTGCACTCTTGTAAGAAAAGCGCTCGACGTCTGCAAAATGAATTTGCTTCCAAAGCGCTTCGTTCAGATTGGTCAACTTGCGTTCGTTCTTGCCGTTGAGATCGGCTACATAAAGATCGTCGAGATGCTTGAAGTCGTTCGCGAGATAGACCATCTTGCCGCTCGCGAAATTGAAATCAACATTGCGCACCGCGCGTGGGCCCGACGTCACCTGCGTCACCGATTTGGCCGGCACATCCACGCGGAAGAGATGCAACTCGCCTTTGACGCCGGTTTCGAAAAAGATCGACTTGCCGTCGTCAGACCATTCCAGGCCTCCGGGAATCAAATCAAGTCCGTTTGCCGCGAGCGTTGAAGGCGCGCCGCCGGAAGAAGGGGCGAGAAAAATCTTCGGATGATCGCGATCTTTGATCTCGCCGGTGAAGGCGATCGACTTTCCGTCCGGCGACCACCGCGGCTGGTTATCAGATTCATCGTGATCGGAAATCTTTGTCAGTGTCCCGCTGCCGTCGGCGTTGATGACCCAGACGTCCGTGTTGCGATCCTCTTCGAACTCCTTGCCGGTGCGATTCGAAACGAAAGCAATGCGCTTTCCGTCGGGCGACCATTGCGGGTCGCTATCATTCCAATCATCGTCTTTGGTGATCTGTTTGGCGTCGCCGGTCTTTGCGTCGACGATCCAAAAGTGCGTGCGGCGATCATCGAACCAACCAGTGTCGTTGAATTTATAAGAGCTGTTTTTGTAATGGCGCACGTCGCTGCGGTCGCGACTGTCACTTGTGCGGCTGTCGCTTGGGCCTAATCGACTAACCACTACGAGGCGAGTGCCATCGGGCGACCAGCGAAACAAACTGACGCCATTCTTGAGATTGGTAATGCGCTTGGCCTCGCCGCCATTCATTGAAAGCAGATAGACCTGATTTCGCGGTGGCTCAGCGGAAGCAGCTCCGGAGGCCGGAGTCGTTTCCGATGGTCTGGAGGAAAGAAACGCGAGCGACTTGCCGTCAGGGCTCCACCGCGGCGAATTCGAAGATTGCGGTGCGGTAGTGAATTGCCAGGGCGCGCGGCTGCCGTCGGTCGCGGCCAACCAGATCGCAGAGTTGCGGCGGTTTTGGGCGCGGTCGATTTTCGTCAACACGTAGGCGACCAGCTTTCCGTCGGGCGAAATGTTCGGATCGCTGATGAATTCGAATGCTAAATAATCTTCGGGCGTGATGCCGCGCGAACCGCCGTTTTGGGCCAGGGCCAGGACAAAGGTGAGCGCGATCAAGGTTAACGCGCCGATAGTCACTCGCAACTTCTTCATAAGGTCTTTTCCTTTGGCGATGATTAATGAACAGCAATCGTGCGAGAGATTATCACTACCGTCACATCGATTCCACCGCAGCTAGTTGCGGATCTCTTCTGTGTCTCTGTGCTTGCTCCGTGACTCTGTGGTGAATATCCTACGAAGGGTTTCACCACAGAGACAAAAAGATTCACAGAGACACACCAGGGCGCTAAGTTGGGACTCTACGTCGCGAACAAGTTGTCGCTATCTGATGTTCTAATTCGACTTTGCAATCTTTGCGTCTTGGCGCCTTTGCCTGAGACCGATTCTGTTCGTAGCTTCACGCAAAGACGCAAAGACGCGAAGAAAAACCGCAAAGTTGCGCGTCGTCAATCTTCCGGTGTTAAGCTACGCCCGAAAACTTTTTCCGAGGAGCCGCCCATGAAACCTGTTCTGTTTCTCTTGTTGATTCTGACCACCGTCACGTCGGCGGCATTTGCGCAAACACCCACACCATCGCCGACACCCCCGCGAAACTATCCCGCGCCGGTTGAAGGTGACTACGTCATTAAAGATTTTCGCTTTCGCAGCGGCGAGACTTTGCCGGAACTGAAGATTCATTACCGCACCATCGGCGAGCTGAAGAAGAACGCTTCCGGCGTAGCCACGAACGCGGTGCTGATTGGCCATGGCACTGGCGGCGCCGGCACGCAGTTTCTCCCGGCGCAATTTGGCAATGTGCTCTTCGGACCCGGCCAACTTTTGGATGGGACGAAGTACTTCATCATTCTCGCCGACGGCATCGGCCACGGCCGTTCGAGCAAACCCAGTGACGGACTGCACGCGAAGTTTCCGCACTACACTTACGACGATATGGTGGCGGCGCATTACGAGGTGCTGACGAAAAAACTCGGCGTGAATCATCTCCGCCTGGTGATGGGCACTTCGATGGGCGGCATGCAAACGTGGGTGTGGGGCGAAACGTATCCTGATTTCATGGACGCCTTAATGCCGCTCGCCAGTCTGCCGGTCGAGATTGCCGGCCGCAATCGCGTCTGGCGAAAGATGGCCATGGACGCGATCCGAAACGATCCCGATTGGCAGGGCGGCGAGTACAAAACACAACCAATGCGCGGATTGCATACCGCTCAGGACCTTTTGTTATTGGTTGGCGCCGCACCTTTGCAATGGCAGAAGCAAGCGTCTACGCGCGACGCCGCTGATAAGTTTTATGAGGATCGGTTGAGGGTCGCGATCGCGCGTCTTGATGCGAACGATCTGCTTTATCAACTCGATTCTTCGCGCGAATACAATCCGGCGCCCAAGCTGGAAGCGATCAAAGCGCCGCTCATCGCGATCAATTCAGCAGACGACTTCATCAACCCGCCGGAGCTGGGAATTATGGAGCGCGAAATCAAACGTGTGAAGCGCGGCCGCTTCGTTCTCCTGCCGATCACCGATCAAACTCGTGGTCACGGCACGCATACGATTGCGACTATCTGGCAGGGGTGCTTGAAGGAGTTACTGGAGGCGACCCAGGCGGGGAGTTCAGCCGCGGAGCGGCGATAGACCTGTAGCCCATGGCGTAAGCCATGGGATCACGTGACGAGAATGATGCAGCCCCGCGAGGGGCGAAACATCATCGTGATCGTTCAATGTTCCGCCGTTCCGCGGCTAATGTAAATCGCGGCTTGTACCCACGGCTGGCGCCGTGGGCTACAGATCTTGCGCCGCTCCGCGGCTTTTGTGCTCACAGCTGTGACCCTTACTTCGTGTCAGGCTTCTCTGATCTTAAAATCGAATCCAGATCGATCTTTCCATGAAATGACGGCGCGCGGCGCATCAACTTCTTACTCAAATCTGTACTCAGCATTGCCTGCATGGCGAATCGCATGCTCGGATTACGATTCAGCAGCGCCTTGATCGAGGCCTTGGGCCAGGCAATGTAACGCGTCGGCATCAACGCTCGCACGGTCGCTGTCGCCGCGCCTTCGGTAATGAAACTGACCTCGCCAATGAAATTTCCGTCTTTCAATTTCGCCAGTTCCTTCCCATTCTGCTCGACGGCGACCAGGCCGTTGTAAATCAACATCACGGCGTCCAAAGGTTTCTGTTCAACCGCCAGCACGTCGCCCGGTTTGGCTTCGCGCCACTTACCGATGCGCATCAACTTCATAAATTCAAAAGGCGCGAAGTTTTTGAACAGCGTCTCATGCAGTTCTTTTTCTTCTTCCGAAAAATTAACGCCCGAGCGTTCCTTGACGATGATGGCAACCTGCACAATGTTGATAATGGCAAAAAGCACGTTCCAATAGATGACGGTCCACAGCGGCGTGGCCGGAACGAAATAATTGAAGGCGATGCCCGCCAAGCAGGAAAGAATCGTCAGCGCGCGCAGCCAAAGAATGTCCTTCAGCAGATACGCAACCATCGTTAGCACCGAGGCCAGATGACCTGATAGTTGCCAACTAATAAAGTTTTCCATCAACCGACCTCCAGCGCTCGATCAGACGAGCCGGATTGTTATCTTGATCAAAGCACGAACGCCATGTTGCCACCGGCAAAACTAATCCCGCAAGGACTCTGACTCTCCAACGGAGCGCGAGCCTTGCGGGCAGTGAGGTCAGTACCGGGAGCGATAGCGACCGGGTGAGCCGTGGCGGAGTTGATCAAGACAACCCGGTCGCTAACGCTCCCGGTACTGACCTCATCGCTGGCGCCCGAACTCCTGCTTACAACTCTTCGAACATCTCTTCATCGACATAGCACCAGCCCCACACTTCGCCGGGCTGAAACGATTTGATGATCGGATGGTTCGTTGCCTGAAAGTGTTTGGTCGCGTGCTTGTTCTTTGAAGAGTCGCAACAGCCGACGTGGCCGCAGGTCATGCACAGCCGCAGGTGAAACCACGTGTCGCCGATGCGCAGGCAATCTTCACAACCGATGGAGCTTGGGGTTACTTCCTGGATTTGATCGAGATGAGTGCAATTCATAGTTTTTGTGCCGATAAAACTGTGGTTCTGCCACAGCACTAGCGGTAAGCCTATTGCTTGCCGACAACGCCTTCATGAAATAACTGAGGCTACGCCTCAGCTCCGAGGTCGCTACATTAAAGCCTTTATCCAACCACCATCAACCGGAATCGACGTGCCGGTGATGTAACTGGCGCGCTCAGAAACCAGAAACGCGGCGAGCGCGGCGAATTCATGCGGGTCGCCAATTCGTCGCATCGGGATTTCTTTCTCCCAACGCGCTACGAATTCTCCCGGCGTGATTCCTTCCTTCGCTGCCATCATTCGCGATAACTCTTCCACGCGTTCCGTGCGCGTATAGCCCGGCATGATGTTATTAACGGTCACGCCGAAACTCGCGACTTCGTTCGCGAGCGTGCGCGCAAATCCCGTCACGGCGGCGCGCAGGCTGTTGGACAGAATCAGATTATCGACCGGCTGTTTCACGGCGATCGAAGTGATGTTGAGAATTCGTCCCCAACGCCGTTCTTTCATTCCGGGCAGAGCGTGACGCGCTAACTCGACCGCGCTGTGCAGCAACAGGCGGGTTGCGTCTTCCCACTGTTGCAGACTGAAGCTTTCAAATTGTCCGGCCGGCGGACCGCCCGCGTTCGTTACCAGAATATCGATGCGTCCGAATTTGTCGATCCCGGATTTCACCAGCCGCGCGACGTCAACGGGCTTGGAAACGTCCGCAGCGACGCCCAGCACTTCGACAGCACTCGCAGCTTTGATCTCGTTCGCGACGCGCTCGATCGTTTCGGTTTTGCGCGCGCAGATAATTAACGACGCGCCTTCGGCGGCAAGCTCTTCCGCGACCGCGCGGCCAAGTCCGCGGCTGGCAGCGGCCACGAGCGCAACTTTATTTTTGAGACCTAGATCCATGTAGTCAGTACCACCCGCGTCAGCGGGTGGGTTCATTGCTCAATTCAGACTCACGGTCGATCCATCCGCTCACGCGGATGGTACTGACCTTAAATAATCATCCGTCTTATCCAGCCAATCCTGACGCGGCGGGCTGAAGATATCGACGTCCAAAGTATCTTCGAGCGCCTCGGCCTTATGCCGCACGTGAGAAGGAATATGCAAGACCTCGCCCGCCATCACGTCGATGACCTGTGACTCGTCCGGGCCAATCCAGAATCGCAAACCGCCTTCGAGGATGTAAGTGATCTGCTCGTTCTCGTGTGAATGCTGCGGCACTATGCCGCCCTTCTTTATGTATACATGCGCCAGCATCATGCGATCGCCGGTGATTAGCTTCCGCGATATGACATCTGACAGCGGTTCCTCTTCCAAATCTTTCCAGCGATGATGCGTAACGGTTCGTTGCTCCATTAAGTTGTCTCCGTATCCAAAAGATTGCAGGTGTCAGAAGCCTGAGCGTCAGCAAGGGCTCTTTTGGCATAAGGAGCCCTCCCTTACGGTCGGGCTTCTGACACGGGCCACACAAATTAACTCAGGAACTGGCTCAAGTAAACCGGAACCCCAACCATGCGCCGGGCGTGAGAACAAGGTCAAGCTGTTAAGCGGCTGCGGGCCGGTGTATCATCGACACATTTAGTAACCAAACTGACGGCTTGGCCGTCTAATCAAGCAGAAAGCAGCCGGCCCAACTTCCCGCGCGCGGTTCGAGGTAAACAAAATGTTCATGAAGAAGATCGCTTCGTTATTCATTCTCATCGCATCCGTGGCGGCCGTCGCTGCGCAGGATGCGACTTCTCAAAGCGCTACGGCCCAGCAGTCTCCGAATCCGCAGCAAGAGCAGGAAGAGAAAGCCAAGCTGGAAAAAAAAGCGGTGGCGCTGCTCGAGCAGGTGATCACGGACAGCCAGGGTCTGCGACTTCCCGAGAACAAGCTCCGCGTGCAGATTGCCGCAGGCGATATGCTCTGGGACAAGAATGCTGTGCGGGCGCGCGCGTTGTTAACTGATGCCGCGGCGATGCTGGGCCAGATGATGTTGGAAGTCGATCGCACAGATCGCAATGACGTCCAGCAACTAAATCAATTGCGCCAGGAGCTGGTGCTCACGGCGGGGCGCCATGATGCGGAGCTCGGTTATCAACTTTTAAGATCGACACAGCAGCAGCCGGCGCCGCAGTCCACCGCTCCGGGTCAAAGGCAGGGGCGGCCGTTCATTGATCAGGGCAACAACCTCGAGCAGAATCTGCTGGCGACGATCGCCGCGAACGATCCGAAATTTGCCTATCAAAAAACTGTCGAGTCGTTGGACAAAGGTGAATTTCCCAACTCGCTCAACCGCGTTCTCAATCAACTGCAAATAAAAGATCCTGAGCTGGCTAAGAAGCTGACTGACAAAACAATCACTCGGTTGGCATCCGACAGTTTGCTCGCGAGTCGTGAAGCCACGGGCGTGGCGGTGAATCTGTTGATGCCGGGGCCGCGGGTAACGAACACAGCCGGCGTGGCCGAGGCGGCGAGCGCGAACACTAATACGAATATTCGAGCGGGCGCGAGTCCGGTCTTGAGTGAATCGGCTTACCGCGATCTGATGGAGAAAGCGATTGCCGCCGGGTTAGCGGTTACGTCGCTTGGACAGACTGGCCAGCCCGGGAACCTGCAACGCGGTGGTGGCGGCGGCGGTGGTGCGGCGCGAGTAATGCGCGGGCCGCAGGCCCAACAGCAGCAGCAACCGGGTCAGGTTGACGAAGCGCAAGTGCGGCAGAACAATGCGCGCACTCTGCTTTTTTCTTTGCAGGGAATGCTGCCGCAAATTGAGCAGTACCTTCCTGAGCGAGCGCAGGCCGTAAAGCAGAAGCTGACCGAACTGGGCGTCAACAGCAACAATGTGATGAACTTCGGCAATCAGATGCGCACGGCGATGCAGCAGGGAACCAGCGACAGCCTGATGACGGCCGCGAGCTCGGCGCCGCCCCAGGTACAAAACATTTTCTATCAGCAGGCCGCGCAGAAGGCGATAGACGAAGGCAACACCGATCGCGCGTTGCAGATTGCCAACGATCATTTGAACGAAGCGAGCCGCAACGCCATCATGCAAGCGGTCGATTTCAAACGATTGACGACTACTGCTTCACCGGAAAAACTGAATGAGATCAAACAGAAGCTCGCGGCGTTGCCGTCGGATTCTGATCGCGTGAAATATTTGGTCGATCTGGCCGCGGCCACCAGGAAAGATAATCAGAAGCTCGCGCTGAAGTTTCTAGACGACGCGCACGCGCTGGTGACAAAGCGCGCGATGAACTACAAGGACTTTGAAGATCAAGTCAAAGTTGCGGAAGCGTTCGCGACGCTGGACGCGAAAAGAAGTTTTGAGATTCTCGATGCGGGCATCGCGCAGCTAAATGAGCTGTTGACGGCCGCAACCGTGCTCAATGGCTTCGAGGTTGATATTTTTAAGGACAACGAGTTGTCGCTGCGCAGCGACAGTTCTCTGGTCGGCATGGTGGCGAATTACGGCCGCGAGTTGGCATCGCTGGCCAAGGTCGATTTTGATGGCGCGCGCCTGACGGCCGATAAGTTTCAACTGCCTGAGCCACGCATGAACGCGCGTCTCTCGATTGTGCAAAGCATCCTGGCGCCGCAGTCGCTGGGGAATATGAACAACCGGCGAATTCAGAACCTGCAGAACATTCAGTTCTTCCCGAGGTGAATTTTTGGCCGCGGATAAACGCGCATTCGCCCGTGTCAGAAGCCCGCGCGTAGCCAAGGCCATTATAAATGGTCAAGCCCTCCCTTACGGTCGGGCTTCTGACACCTGCTATCCGCGTTCATCTGCGGCTGATTCTTCGCTGATTCCGCGGCACGCGCAGCTTCTCAGCCGCAACCTTCAAAACTTCCTGCACCTGCTGATCCCAATACGCCCAGTTATGATCGCCGGGCAGCTCGCGAAATTCGTGTGGAATCTTTTTTTCGCGCAGCAGCGCCGCAAATTGTGTGCTGTTTGAGATCAGAAAATCTTCTGTGCCGCAGTCGAGATAAATGTAAGGCAGCGCGGCGATGCGACCGGCGGACAAGGCGCGCGTGATTTCGAAGAGGTCGTTCGCCTTGCGCGTCTCGGAACCGATAGGGCCAAAGACGCCGAAGACCGAATCGCGAATCGACTTCAGGTTCTTCAGATCCTCTTCGGTCCAGCTTGCGGTGGCCAGGGCGCCGCTCACTGATCCTGCAAAGGCAAACGTCCCGGGCGATTTCAACCCAAACTTGATCGCGCCATAACCGCCCATTGAAAGTCCGGCAATGCCTCGGCCATAACGTGATTCAATTGTGCGAAAACGTTTGTGCACGTCGGGCATTAGCTCTCTCAAAATGTAGCTTTCGTATTTGCCGGTCGCGTCGCTGACGCTGTCGGTGTACCAGCCGTCGTTGCCTTCGGGTGTGACGATGATCATCCGGTATTGCGACGCGTAGTCGGCCAGATTTGTGCGCGTGACCCAATCGCTGTAATGACCGCCAAGACCGTGCAGCAGATACAAAACCGGATACCGCGTCGCGCTCGATGCGCGATAGTCCGCAGGCAGAATCACGTTGTACGGAAGCGTCGCATTAACGAGATTGCTTTGAAGTTGGACGGTTTGGACTGAAGCGCTTTGAGCAGTTGCGGCGAGCGGAATGAGAAGTAGAAGGCACTTGATGGCCAGAATCTGCGCGGTCGATTTGATTTTCGTATGCATCGGGCGTTGGTAGTAGGCGCGTCTTGTCTGAAATTCATCAACCCGAAGGGTTGAAAAGAAAGTAGCCGGAGGTTGGAGCGAAGCGAAAACCTCCGGATCAATCGCCGAAATGAAACGCACCCTGAAAGGGTGCAAGAGTCCATTCGTTGCACCCTTTCAGGGTGCGGAATTACATTCACGACTCTCCCGGTGGTCTACGCTTCGCTACGACCACCGGCTACTATCTCGCAGCCTTTCAGGCTGCCGCTTATCTACTGCTCAGCCACGACTGATAGATGCGCTTTTGCTGATCGCTCATGGGCCGTAACTGATTTATTTTGTAAGGCGCGTCGCTGCGGCCACTCAGCTTGATATCAAGCGTGCGCAGATCTTCATTACGGAAGAACGAGATATGAACGGTCTCGCCCGGGCGCTTGGCGGCGATCCGAGTCTCAAATGATTCCTTGTTAACGCGCGCACCATCGAGCGCGACGATTAGATCTTTGGCATTCAGTCCCTGCTCGTAAGCAGGACTGCCCGCGCGCACACTCTGCACGTTGACGAAATCGCCACGGTCTTCCACGTCGGCGCCGAGAAATCCTTTCACCGGAGCGACGGCGTTCGGCTCGTCAACCGAAACACCGGACTGTTCCAGCCGAAGTCCCGCCGCCGAAAAGATTTGGTTGTAGGGATGTTCATCATGACCGCGCACATAGCGCGCAAAGAATTCTTCGAGACTGCCGCCGGCCATCGATTCGCAAAGCTTTTGAAAATCAGCCGGCGTGTAGTTCCGGCCTTTCTCAAAAAACTGCGAGTACAAAGTTCGCATCACATCGTCGAGTGATTTTGCGTTATTCGATCGCCGCCGAATCTCGAGATCGAGCAGCAATCCCAACATCTCGCCTTTGTCGTAATAAGAAATCTGCGAATTCACCGAGTTCTCGTCCGGACGATACTCCTTAATCCAAGAGTTAAAGCTGGCTTCCTCGGCGCTCATCTGCAAACGGCCGGGCGTGTTTTGAAAATCCTGGATCCGTCTCGCCAGCGAGTCGAGATATCCCGTTTCGGAAATCAAACCGGCGCGACGCACCATCAGGCTGCCGTAGTAATCGGTGATGCCTTCCGCCACCCAAAGCAACTTTGTGTAATTCTCTTTTGAGTAATCAAACGGCCCCAGCACATCGGGTCGAATCCGCTTCACGTTCCACAGGTGAAAGAATTCATGAGAGACCAGTCCATAGAAACTTTGCCACCCGCGCTCAGTCGCAAAGTTGAATCGGCGAAAGCCGAGCGCGGTCGAATTCAAATGCTCCAGCCCGCCGCCCGTGTTCGCTCGCAGATGCAGAATGAAGGTGTAGTCGCGATACGGAATTCCACCGAACATCGCGACCTGGGTTTCGACGATCTTTTGCACGTCGGCGCGCATGCGCGCCGGATCGTAATTGCCTTCGCCATCGATAACGATGCGATGAGGCACGCCGCGCACTTCGAAATCGATCTGTTTGAAGTTGCTGACTTCAACCGGCGAGTCGTAAAGGATGTCGAAGTTCTCGGCGCGAAATGTGTTCGGCTGGCCGGCGACGGGCGGCAGGCCGGTGGCGACTTTACAATTATTCGCCGGCGCGATACTTAAGGTTGATGGCTTGCCCAGGCCGCCTTCCGGGTACATCAACAGCGCCGCGTTGTTCCAAAAAGCGTGATCGGAATTCAATTCGTTAGTGCGCACCGTCAGCTCGTTCGCATAGACCCGATAAGTGGCCTTCCACTGGCGCGCTCCGCGCGTGACGATTCGCCAGGTATTCTTATCGGCCTTCGACCATTCCAGCGGATTGCCGTTCGCGTCCATCGCCTTAAAGTCCTGCACGTGCCGTTCAAACTCGCGAATCATGTAAGAACCCGGCGTCCACACCGGCATGATCAGATTAGTTTCGTTCGGGACATTGAGATTCGCCGGCACCTTAACGTTCATCTCGACTTCCAGCAGATGCGTCCAGGGCCTCGACATCGAAACCGTGAACGAAATATCGGACGAAGCGGGCGATTGCGCCGGCGAAAGCGAGACGAAGAGAAGCGTGACCAGAGTGGCTTGCAGCAGTCTGATGGTGTAGCGACACATAAAATCAAATTTCCGTGGATGAAGTTGTTTACGCAAGCGAGATGTTACTACGAATTGCTAAGTCACGGGAAAATCAGGTCGCGCCCCAATTTGAATCAAGTTTTTCCGTAGCCCAGGCGTTGACGCCTGGGAGTGAAAGAGGGTTAGTTTATTAAAGCCCCATTAATGGGGCTTTCATCGCGTCTTCTCTTCTCACCCAGGCGTAAACGCCTGGGCTACAGAAAACCCGACAATGAAATTAGGTCACTATGTCGCGAGGCGTGACGCACGCTGACGAAGAGCTTTCCATCGCGCGACCATCTGTGAGTCTGATGCTTTTACGCTAGGCGACAAGTCTAAACAGATTTATAGTTGCTGGTCGGTAAATCGCCATTCACCAAATATGAAGCGCTCGCCGCTCTTCGTCATCTTCATCACCGTATTCATCGATCTCATAGGCTTTGGGATCGTAATTCCGGTTTTGCCTTTCTACGCGGAGGGCACAAAGTTCGGCGCGACTCCCAGCCAGGTCGGATTGCTCTTCGCTTCGTACTCAGTTCTGCAACTGGTGTTTTCACCGGTGCTCGGAAGGCTGTCGGACAAACATGGCCGGCGGCCGATCTTATTTATTAGTCTGCTGGGAACGGCTCTGGGATTTCTGATACTGGGATTCGCAACGACTCTGTGGATGTTGTTCGTCGGCAGAATCATCGACGGAATTTCCGGCGGGAATATCTCGACAGCCCAGGCCTATATCGCCGACGTGACGACCGAAGAGAATCGGGCCAAAGGAATGGGATTAATTGGGGCGGCCTTTGGCCTCGGTTTTGTATTTGGACCCGCGCTCGGCGGCATCTTGAGCCGTTGGGGCCTCAATGTCCCGTTTCTGTTTGCGGGGGCGCTGGCCCTGGCCAATGCCACGCTCCTCTATTTCGTGCTGCCGGAAACCGTAACTCCCGATCATCCCGCCAGAGTTTCTGCCGCCAGCGGTCGCGGACTGCAGCCGCTCATCGACGCGTTGAAGCAGAAGCGACTGGCATTTGTGTTGACGATTTATTTCCTGTCGATCGTGGCCTTTTCGCTAATGACGGCAATCTTCTCTCTTTTTCTGTTGTTCCGGTTTGGATACGACCCGTGGCATAGCGGCTGGATTTTTGCCTTCGTGGGAATCATCTCAGCGACGATTCAAGGCGGGCTGATCGGAGGTTTGGTCAAGCGTTTTGGCGAGCCGGCTCTGGTCATAGCCGGTTCGCTTTTGTTCGCGATCAGCCTGTTCATGTCGCCTTTTGTTCGGACCGGCGTTGGGATCGCGGGAATTTTGATGATCGGTGCTTTGTCCGCAATCGGCAACGCGTTGATGGCGCCTTCGCTCAACAGTCTTGGTTCGAAGAGTGCCAGCGCCGCCGATCAGGGCAGCGTTCTTGGGGTCATGCAGTCAGTCGCGAGTCTGGCCCGGGCGGTGGGACCCGCGCTGGCAGCGGTGTTGATTTCCAGTGCGATTGCCCACGCCGGTTTCGACGGTCACACAATGAAGATGAGCGACGCCTCGATCCTCAAATCCTTCATGACGGCCGGCGCGATTCAGTTCGCGGCTTTCCTCATTTCAATTTATTTCGCGCGCACGCATGGCCGGGAATACTCAGCTCGCGAGCTCGCGCCTTAGCCTGTTTTCTCACCGGCCTCACGGTCCAAAGCGGCTGCGGTATTCAAGCGAGTTGAGGAAGGCCTTAACCATTTCAGCCTGCAGAAAGTCGCCGTTGAACTGATTCAGCTTGTTGACCCAGAAGTTGAAGCCGTTGAAGTTATTGTCCGGCGCATCGTTCGGATTTCTTCTCAGGTAGCCAAAGTATTCCATCTGCACGAACGTGCGATTCGCCTCGCGCGCCTGGAACACCAGGTTCTGGGTGATCCGCAACAACGCTCGTCCGCGGGCTCCCGGATCAGCAGCCGTGGTTGCGTCGCCAAACTCGCCAATCACACTCACCCTTTCCGGCGGCGACAACGTCAGATTCGCATGCAGACAAAGTTTGTCGACGTACTGCGTCGGCGTGTCGGTGGTCGGATAGAGGCCCACGAACTCGGCGCGCGTCACGAACTCGTTCGTGAAGGCAGTGCGATTGGCATCCAGCACCTGTTGCCAATTACCCTGGCCGACTACGACGCCACGCTGAATCGCCTGCGTGTCGCGCATGAACTCTAAAAAGTTCGGCATGTTGTTCGTAGGCGGACGATCGAGCGCCGCCACATAAAATTCACGGACCATCCCGCCTGTCTGTTTGAATTCAATCGACAGGAAGAAGGCCGCCGAAGTAACGATGCGCTGTATCTCGATGCATTGGGCCAGCGTCTGTCCGGCCGGACGCTGCAACGGGTCATTGCACTTGTCGATGTTGTTCTTCCAGAACGCCAGACCGGCCGCATCGGCTTCACGATTCAGGATGTCGCGATACTGCTGCCGAACAAAGTTGGTCGTATCGTCGATCGCGTTGGGCGTCGGCGAGGCTGAGTCGTTTATCGTTACTGTCGTTGTTGACGGCGCGGCCACAGCACCACCTGTCGGGTTGGACAGTTTGATGGTGAAGACTTCCGGTCCTTCGTTGTAAGCATCCAGATTGATCGGAATGTCGATCGTCTTCTGAGTTTCATTCGGGCCAAACTCCAACGTGCCAAAGACCGACGTGTAATCGCAGCGTTGTGACGCCAGACCGGTGTTGATCGCCGCGCAATTGGTTGAGGCTCCCGTATCATCGGTGGCGTAATCCACCCGCGCGGCCTCCAACACATTGGTAGTGTCTTTGGCCTGGCCAAAGCTGATGACGCCACGCGTGACCGTCACCGTCACAATGCCGGCGCTTTCGTTGACGCTGGTGTTGGCCTGGCTGAAGCCAATGAAGCCACCCAGGGCATCGTCATTTTGAATCGTCCCAGTGCCCTGACTGTCCGAGATAAGCGCGTTGTTCGCATTCCCCAGGTTGACGGAGAACGTCTCGTCAGGTTCAAAGCTGACATCCCCGTTGATGGTCACCGGAACTGTTTGCGTGGTTACTCCCGGATTGAAAGTTAAGACGCCGCTGGTCGCTTGATAATCGCCAGGCGATTTCGCGGTGCCGTCCGAAAGGATATAGCCGACGCTCACGGTCAAACTGCTTGCCGCCGATAGCGTGACCGTAAAGTTCAGGGTCTTGGCCCCGGCATTGCCCTCGCTGGTCGCCGCATCATTGATCGAGAGCGATGGTTGTGGCTTGACTACCTGGCCGCCCGCAAGCGTTCCCGTGCTCGCCAGGATGTTGGCGTTACCGCTGTATTCGGCAGTAATCGTGTGCGTCCCGACTGTCAGCGCTGCGGTCGTAAATTGCGCCACGCCACCCGCATTGAGCGCGACCGGCGCTCCCAGGTTCACGCCGTCGCTCTTAAACTGGACCGTTCCCGAAGGCGTGCCCGCCCCGGAGGTCACTGTCGCTGTGAACGTCACACTCTGACTAACGTCAGACGGATTGACTGATGAGGTCAACGCCGTAACGGATGCAGCCTTCGCGATATTGAATGATTGCTGCACGCTGGGCGCGGCATTGAAATTAGCATTGCCGTCCTGGGATGCCGTAATTGTGCATGAGCCCGGAGCGGTGATGTGAACTGTTGCTGGTGACGGAGTGGTGACCGTGCATTGTCCGGTCGCCATGAGGCTCACCGGCAATCCGGAAGTAGCCGTCGGACTCACCACGAAATCAGCATCGCCAAACGTCTTGTTCGCAATCGCGGCAAAGTCGATCGTTTGGTTGGCTTTGATATTTGTCAGCGCAAAATCAGCCGAGCCGCTGACGCCGTTGCCCGTGGCCGTCACGTTGTACGGACCGCCGACAATGGCATTGGCCGTCGCCGACACACTGACCTGACCGCCCGCGCCTACCGCCGCATTAATCGTCGACACGCCCCCCGTGAAGGTAGCGCTCGCGCCGGAGCCCGGAGCTGTGAACGTTATCTGTCCACCGCTCACCGGTTCACCGAAAGCGCTGCTCACAGTAGCCACCAGAGGCGCGCCGAAGGCCGTATTGAAGGCTGTGCTCTGCGGTGTGCCGCTCGTGGTTGAGATGGTAAAGCCGCGCGACTCGAACGCGCCGATGTCCACCGTTCCATTGACCTGACGCGAGAAGCCGCGTTGGTCGGTGGTGATGGCATTGACCAGCGCGGGCGCACAACTATTGTCAAAGACGCAGTTGTCTCCTGCATTAATGGCCGGCGAACCGGGCAACAGGGCGTGGGTTTGGGTCGGGCCGCCATAATTTCCCAACGCCGCCAAAAATGCATTCAGCGGTGACCCTGCTGTGCCCACTTTATCGTTATTGACTCCGTTAGTGAAACCGCTGCCGCCGTTGGAACTGCCGATGAGATTGTGTCCTTGCGAAACAAAAATGCCATTGACGTCCGGCTTTGTGCCGCTGTTGCCGGCTATGATTGTGTTCCGAACATTCACCGTGCCGCCGATCCTGGTAATGCCACCGCCGTCGGTTGCCGAATTACTTGACAGCGTGCAATTCGTCAGTGTCATCGTGCTACCAGAGTGAAAAATGGCGCCGCCGGTGTTGCCACTGGCGCCGCTCGCCAAATTGCCGGACAGCGTGCTGTTGGTGATAGACGACGTGCCGAAATCAGCAATACCGGCACCCTGGGTCAGGGACCCGCCGGTCGCTGAATTGCCCGAGATGGTGCTGTCCTTGATCGTTAAGACAGTGCCGCCGGTTTTAAGAATGCCGCCTCCACTGTTTTGGTTGGTGGCGCCACTTACCGAATTAGCCGAGATGGTGCTGTTGATCATAATCAGCGAAGTCCCGATGGAGAATATGCCGCCGCCACCGTTAGACGCTCCGCCGCCGGTCACAGAATTGCCGGTAATCGTGCTGTTGTCGATCTGCAAAGTGCTGCCGGAAGCGCTGTAGATGCCACCGCCCTGGCTGTCGGTGGTACCGCTCACCGAATTGCCCGAGATGATGCTGTTGGTAATCGTCAACAGGCCACTGTTGAAGACGGCGCCACCCTGATTTGTGCCCGCGCCAGTGCGCCTGCCATCAGCCATTGTCAGGCCATTAATCGTGACCGTCATGCCGGCGTTGATATTGAAGATGCGGCTCGCCAGATTACCCGAAACGGTCAGTTGGTTCGCGCCTGGTCCCTGGATGGTCAGGTTCTTATTAATCAGCAACTCGCCAGTAGTCAGCGTAATGGGACTAACGACCTGGTTCATATCAAAGTTGATCGTCGAACCGTTGCACGCCTCGGCGATTGCTTGGCGCAAGGTGCCGTTGCCGCTGTTGGCGTTGCTCGTAACGGTGAGGTTGCTATCGCAAGGGCTGGTTATGTTGAAGGTAGTCACACCGAGCGAACCGCCGGCTCCGTCAGACACCGTGAAAGTGAAGCTATCTGAGAGCGAAGCGAGATTGGTGTCCTGATAAGTGATCAGGTTGTTGCTGATATCAGCCTGCGTAAATGTACCGCCGCCGGCGAGGACCGCCGCACCCTTCTTCAGGTTTCCGTTAACGGGCGCAGTGCCAATGGTAAAGATCAGTTGCGCCGCGGTGTTGTCGATATCGCTGACCAGGAGCTTCGTATTATCAATCGTGCCCGAGCCTCCGTTAACTACCGTCAATCCGGTGTTGGTCGTCAGCGTCGGATTGTCGTCCTGCGCATTGACTGTGATCGTGAACGAGACCGGGGCGCTCTGGTTTACATTGGGCGCACTACCGCTGCCGCTGTCGGTCGCGACCACATTGTAGGTGGCCGTGCCGTTGGCGTTGGCCGCCGGCGTGTAAGTCAGGGTTCCCGTGTTGCTGATCGCCGGACCACTCGAGAACGTTAATCCGCCGGTCGAGCCTGAAAGGGAAAGCGTGTAACCAACCAGCGTCTGGCCACTCTCATCAGTTGCGGTCACCGGACCAGGCTGGAAGTTCGTAGCAAAGCTGTTCACGGTTTGCAGCCCCGCGTCTTCGTTAACCGCAGGCGGGTTAGCCGCGATGGTAAAGCTCGGTGGGTCGTTAACACCGTTTACGGTGATGGTGATGGTATCGGAATCCGTCAGCGCGCCGCCCGTGCCCGTGTTGCCCAAATCATCCGTAAGAATGGTCAGGGAGGCGTTCGGCGGCGAGACGAAATTGAGCGGTGTCTTGAACGTCAGGTTGTTGAGCGCCGTGTTGATGTTGGCAATCGTCCCCTCGAAAACCATAGAGGAGTCATCGGCGCCATCGCCGGCGCAGCCGCTGCAGGAGAAGTTCAGTCCCGCAGTGCCGCTTAAGCTGAACGTTCCGTTGGTGGCCGTAAGCGAGACACGTACGGTGGCGGATCCTGCGTCCGCGTCTGCCATGGAGATTTGCGTCGCGCCCGTAAAGACCAGGTTCACGTCCTCGTCCTTATTCACGGGACTAGCAGGTACTGTGTTAATCGGCGCAGCATTAACAATGACGCAGCCGCCCTCGGTGTGGTTACTGGTCTCCGTGTTGCCGTTCAGTTCCCACATGTCCTTCCCCGGCGTGCCGCTAGTCACCGTCTCCAGGACAATGCCTATGTGGTAGTCGCCCACCTGCTCGACGCCGAAAAGGAAGTGCAGATTAGCGCTTGCTTCGTTAGCCAGCGGCGTTCCCAACGTAATGGTGCCCGCCGCGAGAGTGGAATTGACGCCACCGCCCAGGGTTTGCATCGGCGGAGTCTCAAGCGAAGTGCCTTCAACGGTGACGGTGCACGGCGGGCTGCCACCACACGCGGCCGCATCGTTGACGTCCGAAACCATGATTTGCGCGGATGTGCGCGCGCGCAGGTCTGCCGTGCCCGTGGTTGACGGCGACGTGGTCATGTCCACGATTCGGAAACGCAGCTGTGTCACGCTGCCGCCGGTGTTGTTGGTAAACCGTCGGCGAAAATCAATCGTGCCCAATGTCGAGTTGTTCGGTATGTCCGCTGTCGCGTCGCGCACGACGTTGGGCGCAGAATTCCCGCCTTGCGTCGAATCAAGCATCGCGCGTCCGAAGTTGATCGATCCCGTCCCGTTGCAGGGAACAGGTCCGCGCGGGCTGTTTGAACTCTCCGGCCCGGGGGCTCCCAGTACGGGCGTGTTGAAGCCCACCATGGTCGCGGGCGTGGTGGAGACCACCACGAAGTCAGCGGAGGTGTCGTTAGTATCAACCGTCTCGCCGTTGTTCACCCTGCGCACAAAGCTGTACTCACTGGTGCTTCCGGACGGTGCGGCCATGGTCGAACGTTCCCTGAGGAAGTTGCAGTTGCCGCTGGTGTTGAGGCCGAAGCCGACGGCGTCGAGCCGCGTCCCGGTCTGGAAGTTCTGCGGCGTAACCGTACTGAAGAGCGCGACGTTGCGGTCGTCCTCTATATCAGCCGAAAGCGTTTGGTCGCTCGCGGCATAACCGGCGAGCGAATAGGCCGAGCCCTTCAAGAGATAGTTGCCGCGCGCCTTTATGATCGTGCCGTCCGGAATGACGGCGACGACAATTGGTGTGTTGGAGCAGGTCGTGCCGGATTTGACCAGCGCCCAGCCCGAAGCCGGTACGGTGATGTCGCTGTCGGTGGCGTTTAGGATCTCGACGAAGTCGTCGCCCGCGCCGCCCGGCCCCGATGTGCGAAGCTCGCTAATCAAGACCGTGCCGGCGGGGTTGTTGACCTTGATTGTGCCGGTGGCCTGAGCGTCAACGATGACGCCGTCGGTAGCGCCCGAGAGGTCGACGAGGAAGGTCTCATCGGTCTCAGAGTTGTCCGCGTCAGCGAGGACGGGCACGGAGATGCTCTGGATGGTCTCGCCCGCGTTGAAGACGACTTGTCCGCTGGTCGTGGTGTAATCCGAGCTTGCGGTCCCGGGATTCGCGCCGCCCGGATTGGTTGTGAAATCGACCGTTATGGGTAGCGCGTAAGCCTGCGAGAGGACCACCGTGAAGACAGCGTTAGCCGAGCCCGAACCTGGTTCCGCCACGGAGGCGTCGTTAATTGAAATATTAGGCCCGGTCAGAACCGGTGAAGCTGGATTGGCGAAGAGTTCTTCAGCAACTGAACGCGGTTGTTTCTTCGTGCGCGATTTAGGGTTGTTAGCCGAAGAGTTGGCCCTGGCAAGCTCAGCGATGGGCGTGATCAAAATCGTAAACGACAGCAGCAGGGCGACAAATACGCGCCGGGCGGAGATTTGGGGGATGAATTGCTTCAAGATATTCCTTCTGACTTATTTATGTAATGGTGACGTTTGAATAGTTACTGATGATGATGACGGAATGCCTGCTCTGAAATCACTTTGCACCAGCGGGCAACAAATATTGTCTAACGATCAATGCCGGGTGATAGCGGCGAGATTACCCCACCCGACCCAGAGCGTCAACAGAATGATTGCCATGTTCTTAGTTCTATATTCTCGATGCCTTTCACTGAGTTCTCGGGGCGATCTGAGGGACCAGGCGGAAACAACGAGAGTGTCGGTTAGTGTTGCGTTGCCAAATTCACGCAGGATTGCAGATCTTCACCGGGCAGCATGACCAAAAATAAATCGGCTCTTAGCAGTGGAGTTTTAGATCGGCCCTTCTCAGCGCGATGCTCTGAATTCCGTGAGCTCCTCAGCCGTGGGGAGTCCGGTTCGTCCGCCGAGTGAGCGACACTTCAAAGCTGCGACGGCATTCCCAAGTTTCATGCAATCTTCCAAGTCATCACCGTGCAGCATGCCGTAAATAAAACCGGCGTGAAACGCATCGCCCGCGCCGGTTGTGTCGCGACATCCGCCCGGTACGTCGAAGGCAGACGCCTCGATGAATTGACCGTCGCAGTAAAGCAAAGCGCCGCGCACACCGAGCGTCACACCGACAATCGCGCAACCATAACGCGCTTTCAATTCGACCAGCGACGCTCTCTCATCGCTGATGCCGGTTAATCGATGCGGAAACTCTGCGGAGGTGATCAGCACGTCGATCAAAGGCAGCAACTCGGGCAAGCCCTCATAGATGTTGTCGATGTCGGCGGTGACGATGGCTCCGGAAGCGCGCGCGGCGTGGGCCATCACCGCGCAGGCCGGCGGATCGTGTGCGTCGAGATGCAGCACCCGACCTCGAGCAGCCAATTCGATCGGCGCTTCGTCCGGTCGATAAGAAAGACGTTCGTCACGATCCCAGATGATTGTGCGCTCGCCGGACCGCGCGTCGATGATTATGAAAGCAACCTGGTTGTCGGCGCCTTCGATGGTTTCCGCAAAGTCCAGATTCACCCCTTCGTATTCCACCGACAACAACCCGAAGCGTCCGTCTTCGTCGGAACCGAAACGTCCCGCGTAGGCCGTGTTCAGGCCCAGCCGTTGTAACGCCACCATCGCGGTGGCGGTCTGCCCGCCCGCGGATCTTTCGTATTCAGTGAAACGAACCTTGGTGTCGAAGGCCGGATATTCGGGAACGACAATCAAATGATCGACGGCGTTGAGGCCGAAGCCGACCGCATCGAAATCTCTCTGCCCAACAACTGAGAATGGCAAACGCATATCGATCAATTGTGTCAGAAGCCCGACCGTCAGGGAGGGCCAGTTTTGCGAGAAGTGCCCTCGCTTACGCTCGGGCTTCCGACACGGAGTCAGCTATCATATTCAAAAGTTCTGGTCATGACGCTCGACGAAAAACTAAAAGAAATCCCGCGCTCGCCCGGCGTCTATCTGCACAAAGACGCCGCGGGGAAAATCATCTATATCGGCAAGGCCAAAAACCTGCGCAATCGCGTGCGCTCATATTTTCAGGCCGGCCGCGCCGGCGATTTCAGCTACGGAATAAAGACTGAAGAACTCGTCCGCCAAATCGCCGATGTCGAATTCATAGTTACCGACAACGAAGTCGAGGCGTTTATTCTCGAAGCGTCGCTCGTCAAGAAGCACCAACCCTATTTCAATTACAAGCTAAAGGACGATAAGTCTTATCCCCATCTGAAGCTCACGGTCAACGAGCCGTTTCCCAAATGCGTGATCACGCGTCGAATTCAGAACGACGGCGCGTTGTACTTCGGACCGTTTCTGCCCGCCGCCATGGCCCGGCGCACGATCGACGTGATCAATCGAACCTTCCAACTGCGTACCTGCGACATCGAGATCGATGGCAAGGCGCCGCGTCCGTGCCTGGAATATCACATCAAACGCTGTCTCGGCCCGTGCGTCAAGGGTCTGTGCACGCCGGAAGAATATCAGGAAGCCGTGCGCGACGTGCGGATGTTGCTTGAAGGCCGCAACACCGAACTTGCGGACAAACTGGAAGCCCGCATGCTGCACGCGTCGGAAGGTATGCGTTACGAGCTGGCGGCAAAGTATCGAGACCTGCGCAAGACAGTCATCAAACTTTCCGAACAGCAGAAGATGGCCACGACCAGCGAGAGCGACATCGACATCTTTGGTTATTATCGCGAAGGCAAGCGGCTCGCGCTGCAATTGTTCACCATGCGCGAAGGTGACATCGTCGGCCGTCGTGAATTCTTCTGGGAAGAATTGTCTGAAACTGATTTCAACCCGGCTGAGTTTCTCAGCGAGGTTCTGTCGCAGTACTACAGCAGCGCCGACAGCGGTCCGAGTCTTCCGGCCACTGACCTTCGGATGCAGGATGGCCGTGTTGCCTTCATGCCGCGCGAAATACACGTGCCCATTGATTTTGCCGACCGCGAATTGTTGGAGAATGTCTTAACTGAGCGCAAGGGCCGTCGCGTTCACATCCTTGCGCCGCAGCGCGGCGAAAAGCGCGACATGATCGATCTGGTCGAGAAGAATTCCAAGCTCGCGTTCGAGCAACGCTTCCGCGTACTCAAGCCGGATATGAAACGAGTGCTTGAAGAGATGCAGGAGACGCTCGAGCTGCCGCGCTTTCCGGCGCGCATCGAGTCGTTCGACGTGTCGCACATTCAAGGATCTGAGAATGTCGCCGGCATGGTCGTTTGCGAAAACGGAAAAATGAATCGCAGCGAATATCGCAAGTTCAAAATCCGCTGGGTCGAAGGCGCCAACGACTTTGCTTCCATGCATGAAGCGGTGCTGCGACGGTATCGTCGCATTCGTGATGAACAAAAGGCTTTGCCCGACTTGATAATGATCGATGGCGGCAAGTCGCAGCTCAGCGCGGGGGCTGAAGCGATGCGCGAACTCGATCTCGAAGCCGTGCCCATGATTGGCGTGGTCAAGCCGCCACTGCATCACAACCAGGTGGCTTATCTTTTGGTGAAGGGTCGGGAAGATGAACCCGTCTATCTCGATTCGCATTCGCCGATGCTGCGTCTGATTCAAATGATTCGTGACGAGACGCATCGCTACGCGGTCACCTATCACCGCAAGCGTCGCGAGCTGCGCGACTTCACCTCCGAGCTGTCCGCGATTCCCGGCGTGGGCGATAAAAGAAAGACGCGCCTGTTGCGTCACTTCGGATCGATACAGAAAATTTCAGTCGCATCGGTAGATGAACTCGCGCCCTTCGTTGGCCGCAAGACCGCCGGCGAGATTGTCGATCATTTTGCGCGACAGCGGGCGCTTGTGGAAGGTAGGAGCGTAACATAGCAGATTAAACAATAAGCATCTACGCTATACTGCAAGCGAGGTTACTCCGGTTGGCAGCAAATAATTCCAAAACTGATTTCTTTGTTAGTTACACCAAAACGGATCGTCCTTGGGCTGAGTGGATCGCTTGGGAATTAGAAGAAGATGGTTACGCCACCGTACTCCAAGACTGGGATTTTCGTCCTGGTCAAAACTTTGTTTTGAGAATGCATCAGGCTGCGACGCAGGCTGAGCGCACGATAGCAATCTTATCTGAAGACTACCTGAATTCTAGCTACACCCAACCAGAATGGGCCGCTGCTTTTGCTCAGGACCAAACGGCGGCAAAGGCCTGCTGATCCCAATTCGAGTTCAGGAATGTGACCTACAAGGTTTGCTCCCACAAGTGATCTATGTTGACTTGGTTGGAGTCACGGAACATGAGGCGAGAGCTAGACTTCTAGCCGGAGTTTATCGTGGACGTGCGAAACCGAGAACCAAGCCAGTCTTTCCACCGTCACCGCGATCAGTAGTTAATCGTCCGGCTTTCCCCGGAAAAACCGGCAGATCGATACCAGTCAAATGGTTGGTCGTGATAGCAGCTATCGTCGCTGTGACAATTGTCGCGCTTTACTTTCGAAAACCACTGATCGGCAACTTACTTAGTTCTTCAAATTCTACCGCTGGGCGACCTAGCTCCAGGCTAGTACTCATCTTCTCTGACACCACTAGGAGTCTTAGCGAACCAGAGATCAAGAAGGTGTCATCACTAACTGCCGACATAATTGACAGCTTGCCAGAAAAGACGCAGTACGCTGTCTACACCGTCCAACGGTATGTCTCGCAGCCACCGCTATTCCCGAGCGGGTTCGTGCCGGAGCTAAAGACATTAAGCGACCGATCAGTGTACGACAACCAGAAGGCAACCCGTCGGACAAAGATCGAGCATGACATTGATGAGTTATACAGCAACTCAAAGTACAAGGACGCGTCGGACCGAACGTGTATATTGAATCTCTTGCCATTCATTCAGGAACGTTTCGCGCGAATGACTGCCTCAGGGGATCCTTCAAATCATGAGTTTGAAGTTTATTTCGTCAGCGACATGGTTGAGAATTGCGATGATACTGCGCTGGGGCGAATAAGAATGGATGACGTTCACATGCGTGACCTAATCCTATCGTATGCTGAAAAATACTCGGACGGTCCAAATTTGTCGAACGTCCGCATAACAGTAATCATTCCATCGACTTTCGAATCGAACCACCCATTTGACCCAAAACCATCAACAAATTTCTTGAAGGCTTTTTGGCGCAAGATATTTTTTCGCTGTGGTCTCAAGGAGGAATGGTTTTGGGATCAAAAGCACATCGACTGGATTTCCAATGGAGAATTACCCGATAGACTGAGACAACCATCCTGATCGGTCGGAATTGGTTTTCAGTGGATTGCCATCCGGGTCTGTTTGCTCTTATCCTTTTACGGATGGCGACCATAGTCGAAATTGAAAGACTCGCACTCGATTTACCTGAACGGGAACGCGCCACTCTAATCGCGAACCTGCTCGACTCGCTTCCTCCAATTCTTTCCGACGACGACGAAGGTATCGCGGAGGCATTGCGGCGCGATGCAGAACTCGATGCGAATCCGGGTCTGGCCATTTCTCTAGCTGAGTTGGATGTCGACATTCGAAGTCGACTCAAGTGATGCATTTGGAGCTGCATCCACTCGCTCGCTCTGACATCGGCCGAATTGTGGATTTTTACAAGCGTGCCGGCGGGACCGACCTTGCCGACGAATTCTACTCAGAGCTGCGCACGTTTCTTGATAAAGCTGCGAACTCTCCCTAAGCTTATGCTATTCGAGAACGCGATCTCCGCCGCGTAAATCTGGAAAGATTTCCATTTCATTTTCTGTTTCGGATTGTCGGAGAGCGCGTCCGCATATTAGTAGTTCGCCACCACAGCAGAAGGCCCAGCCTTGGTGTCTATCGACGTTAACGCAAGTCATTCATCATCGGCTCAGGAGGAATCTTATCAATCTCTTTCTCAATCATCGGAAACAGTTTCAACCGAAGTTTGGAAACCAACAGATCGGCTTGTCTCACGTCTTCTTCGAGACGCAGGCGGTTTTGAGTCGTAATTTGGAATAGATTCTCGACCCCGCTTTTTTCATTCATCAGCGCTCGCCGTCGCGTCTCGCGCAATTCCACCGTTCGCGTCGTCCCCACGGTGCTCAACGATCGTTCGATGTTTTCCGGGCGCATCTCTTCCTCGAGTTGAGTCAGACGGACTTTGAATGCAGTCTCTTTTTCGATTAATTCAATCAGCTGTTTACGCAGTATCTCGGCGCGTTCTTCGGTGCGCGTTAACAGATCGAAGTTGGTCGAAATTCTCTTGAGGCGTTCCTTCGATTCCGTCTGCTCTTTTGTGTCTGTCGCGAGCAGTTGTTCAGTGATTGACTGCAATCTGCTATTCAACGTTTGCAACGACTTGCGCAACAGGCTGATTTCGTTTGCGACCGAATCGCCACCATTGCCGGGAGATTGCTCCTGCGGCGAGGACGTCGGAGTCGATGCGCCAGGGCGCTGCGCAAACGCGGAAATACCGAAGAATGCCGAGAGGCAAATCAGAAGTATGAGCCTTGAGGGGATTTTCATGTCGGACTCCTTCTCGTTGTTGGTTCGCAGACAACCATACACACGCATAAGGTTGACGGAAGTTCGGCTTAATTAAGATGCGCACGGCTCCTGCATGCTGCACGCCAGAGGCGTGCGTACCGACTAAAGCTTCAACGATTGAGCACTGGCGAAGAAATCCTTCCACGGATTCCCGTTCTTCTTGATCAACGCCGGCACGTTCTTGATCGTGAAGTCCGAAATCTTCACGCCCTTCTCGATCTGTTTCCACGTGAGCGGCATCGACACCGTTGCGCCCGGTTTGACGCGAGCGCTGAAACAGGCGGCAATGGTTTTGCCGCGAGCGTTCTGCAGCGCATCAACATAGACCTGTTGCTTTTCACGTTTGGCCAGCGAACGTTGGATGGTGGCGATCTTTGGAGCCCGCTGAGCGACGGCTGCGGCTAATGCTTCGGCCAGCGCCGCAGTTTTCCCGAAGTTGTTTTTCGGTTTCAGTGGGATATAAAGATGAATGCCCGAAGACCCCGACGTCTTGGGAAAGGCTTCGAGCCCCACTTCATCGAACACCTCTTTGCAGATCATTGCTACATCCAGAACGTTCTTCCAGGGCGCCTGCTTTGGATCGAGATCCAGCATGATGTAGTCAGGTTTATCGAGATGCTTCAAAGTGGAATGCCACGGATGCTGTTCGATTGTGCCGAGGTTGACGAAGTGAAGCAGGGAAGCGACTGTCGTATAAACGGAATAATTAACCTCGCGGCCCTCCTGATTGACGAGCGTCACCGTCTTGATAAACGCCGGCGCGCTCCCAGTGTCCTGTTGAAAGAACATGGGAGCTTTGATGCCGCGCGGATAACGCTGCAGGATCGCGGGACGATCTTTCAAAAACGGCATGAGGTGAGCGCTGATGTTCAGATAGTAGGCGAGCAGATCGAACTTCGTGAGTTTCTCGTCGGGCCAGTAGACTCGATCGAGGCTGGTGAGCGAAACGCGCTCGCGCTCGATTTCCAGAATCAGATCGCCCTTCGGTTTCTTGAGCGCCAGAAATTCAGCGACGGAAATCGCCGGCCCTTCTTTTTGTCGCGTGATTTTCACCAGCGAGCGAACCTTTCAGGAATGCTGTTTCTTCACGACGCATTCTAACATTCGTGACCGGCCGGAACCCCAGCTCTGGTTTCCCAAATTCAGGAACGAGTCGGCATCATCTTTGACGCCGATTACGTCCAGCGATGGAAGTTTCACTTGACGCGAAAGTGTGCCGCCGTGATAGAATCCCTCATTATGAAAATGACTTTCAAAATCGCTCATGACCTCTCCGTGCCGAAAGTGAGCCATTTTGGGCTGTTTCTGTTGTGCTTTGGAATTTTTGCGGTTCCGGTGGGGGCGCAAAGTCGAGCCGCGGGCGTGAATGTGCGCGGTAAGGTCCTCGATCCAAATCGCGCGGTTGTAACCGGCGCCAGTATCAGAATACAGGCCTCGAACTTTCAAACGACAATCGTGACCGACAGGAACGGTGAATTTGCGCTGGCTCTGGCGCCAGACTCTTACACGATGTCGTTTGAAGCAGAAGGCTTCGGAAAACTCTTGCGACAGATCACCATTAGCTCCGGTAAGACCGAATGGCTCGAGATAGTTTTGCCGGTGGCCGATTCAACCGCCACGGTAACAATCGTCGCCGCGGACTTCATGGGTTATCGAGCGGAAAGTTTGAGCAGTGCAACTAAGACTCTCACGAATCTTCGGGACATTCCGCAATCGATCACGGTGGTGAGCAAGGAACAAATTCGCGATCAATCGATGGGCAGCATCGCGGACGTCGTTAACTACATCCCTGGGATAACTTCACATCAGGGCGAAAACAATCGTGATCAAATTGTGATTCGCGGCAACAGCAGTAGCGCGGACTTTTTTCTCAACGGAGTTAGGGACGACGTTCAATACTATCGAGATCTTTATAACGTCAATTCGGTCGAAGCACTGAAGGGACCAAATGCGATGGTCTTTGGCAGAGGCGGTGGCGGCGGTGTAATCAATCGCGTCACCAAAGCAGCGGGCTTTACACCCTTGCGCGAATTTGTTCTTCAGGGCGGTTCGTTCGACAACAAACGGGTCACCGCGGATTTCAATCAGCCATTCAATAAGTCTGTCGCCGTGCGCGTTAACGGGTTGTATGAGAATTCCGGCAGCTTCCGGCAATTCGTTAGCCTTCAGCGTTACGGCATCAATCCTTCTGTGACGTTCGCGCCGACCAACCGCACGACAATCAGCTTGAGTTACGAACATTTTTACGACGGGCGAACGGCCGATCGAGGTCTGCCTTCGTATCTAGGGAAGCCCGCTGATTTACCGATTTCAACTTTCTTCGGCGATCCAACTAAGTCTTACGCGCGAGCCAGAGTCAATCTGCTTTCAGGCGTGATTGAGCACCAGGCGGGACGCTTGAATATTCGCAGCCGAACGCAGTTTGGAGATTATGATCGCGCGTACCAAAATTTCGTGCCGGGCGCGGTGAATGCGAGCAAGTCGCTGGTTAACCTCACCGCTTACAACAATGCGACCGGGCGCCGAAACTTATTCAACCAGACGGATTTCATTTACTTGCTGAGGAGTGGTCGCGTAAGACACACGATTCTTTCTGGCCTGGAACTGGGTCGTCAGTTCACTGATAACTTTCGTAATACCGGCTTTTTCAATAATACGGCTACAACGATTCAGGTTTCCTACGACAATCCAACAATAGGCACGCCGATAACCTTCAGGCAAAGCGCCACTGATGCCAACAATCATCTGAGGACCAACCTGGCTGCAACCTATGTACAGGATCAGATCGAGTTTTCGCAGCGCGTGCAGCTCGTGGCCGGAGTGCGCTTTGACTACTTTGATCTTCATTTTCATAACAATCGCAACGGAGACAGCCTGCGCAGAATTGATCGGCTGGTTTCGCCGCGAGTCGGATTGGTAGTCAAGCCGGTTACCGCACTTTCGGTTTACGCAAACTACAGCGTGGCCTATCTGCCCAGCTCCGGCGATCAATTTTCGTCTTTGACCGTGATTACGCAGCAGGTGAAGCCGGAGAAATTCACTAACTATGAAATTGGCGCAAAGTGGGACCTGCGTAACAATCTCGCTTTGACCGCCGCGCTTTACCGGCAGAATCGCACTAACACGCGTTCGATCGATCCGAATGACCCAACGCGCATTTTGCAAACCGGAAGTCAGCGCACCAACGGCTTCGAACTCGGCATCAACGGTAATGTGACGCGCAAATGGCAAGTCGTTGGCGGTTACGCTCACCAGGACGCGTTTATCAGCAGTGCCACGACCGCCGCGCCCAAAGGCGCACAGGTAGCCATGGTACCGCACCACACATTCTCAATCTGGAACAATTATCAGGTCATTCGTAAGGTGGGATTTGGGCTCGGCCTGATCCATCGCGCGGACATGTTCGCGGCGATCGATAATACCGTGGTGCTGCCTGCGTACATTCGAGCAGACGCGGCCGTGTTCATCAACTTTAACGAGAATTGGCGACTGCAAACCAACCTGACAAATCTCTTCAACAAGAAGTACTACCTGAACGCGGACGGCAACAACAACATTTCACCGGGTTCGCCTCGAGGGGCGAGAGTGAGCTTGATTGCCAGATTCTGAGCGAAGGGATCAGGATTCCGACTGGAGCGCAACCCCGACACGTCGGGGTTGCCGATCGACTTGACGATAAGGGAAGGCAAGCGAGGACGCTTGCGCTCCAGTCTTTGATCGCCGATCGCTTCACGAGATTTCCACGGGCGGAAGATCTTTGTTCGCCGGGCCGTTGATGACGCCGCCTAAACAGTTGAATCGCGAGCCATGACATGGACAATCCCAGGTCTTTTCCGCTGCGTTCCAGGCAACGATGCAGTTAAGGTGCGTGCAAGCCGCGGAGAGATTGTGCAACGTCCCTTCGTCGTCGCGGTAAACTGCGACTTTGCTCAAACCACTGCGCATGACCGCGCCTTCGCCCTTCGCAATTTGATCAGCCGATTCGACATCGCCTGAGGTCACCAGCTCAGTGTACTGCGCCATCACGTTGGCGTTCTCCTGTGCGAAGTCCTTGATCGCCGCCAGAGTCTTCCTTGAAGGATCGTAAAGTTCGGTCCATGGGTTTTCTCTGCCCATGATCAAATCCGTCAGCAATATCCCGGCTATCGTTCCGTGCGTCATGCCCATTCCCGAATCACCCGTCGCAATAAAGACATTGTCGGCGTCGGCGGGATTGCGGCCGATGTAAGCGAGACCGTCAAAGGGCTCCATGACCTGGCCAGACCAGCGATACTCAATCTCTTCGATCGGAAATCGATTACGCGTCCATTGTTCGAGCTTGCCCCAGCGCTGTGCGCCATCGTGTTGCTGACCCGTTTTGTGATCTTCACCGCCGACAATCAACACATCATGATCCCCTGCTCTCTCAACGCGAATGTAATGATAAGGCTCCCAAAGGTCTGGCGGCGCGTCCCAAAGAAGAATCGACGGAACTGAACCGCGCGGAATGCGCGCTCCGATTACGTAGGTTGTATACGGCGCCTGCTTTGTGTGAATCGCGAAGCGATCGTTCACCGGTGTATTGGTCGCAACGACAATCGCACCCGCCGTCACTTTATAGCCGCCGGTTGTGGTGACGTGAGCATCTGTACCGCCTTCAATTTCGTCGGCATGCGTGCCGGTGAATATTTTGCCGCCGTCACGCTCAATCGCTTGCGCCAGACCGGTGAGATATTTCAGCGGATGAAACTGCGCTTGCCGCGGAAAATGCAGGCAAGGTCCAGTATCAAAACTTTCCAAAGGCGCGCGCTCGACTCGTCGCACTTCAGCTAATCCGGCGCGGTGCGCCGCGGGCAACTCATCTTCGAGAACTTTCAGACGCCCATCGGGCGGAATAAACAGGTAGCCATCAACCCGTTGAAACTCGCAGTCAATTTTTTCCGCGCGGACGATCGCTTCAACCTTATCAATCGCGGCGGTGTGACTTTGCGCGGCGAGCCGCGATCCTTCTTCGCCGAACAAACGCTCCAGTTCATAGAACCGATCGTCGAGCGCGTTCGTGATGTGGGCCGTCGTGCGCGCGGTCATGCCGCCGCCAATTGGTCCGTCGTCGAGCATGACCACGGATTTGCCTTCGCGCGCCAGCAAGTGAGCGACAGTCAATCCGGCGATGCCTGCTCCCACAATGCAGACATCCGCGTTCGTGTCTTGGCTCAAACGATTCTCAGTTGGCGTATCCGCAGTCGCGACCCAAACGGAAGTAGTTGTTCCCGAAGTTGGTTGCATACTCGTCTCTCCAAAAGACTGAAGATTGAAAACTTCCCATTCATCCAAAGCGACTCACATGCCAACGGGCTCGCGCTTTCCCCGCGAACACATCAGTGCTAACTGTCCCGAATCGCAACAAGAAATCAACAGGAGAGCGGGATCAATACAGACGTCGTGGTCACGTGTTACGCGTTTGGCTGATAAAACCGCGGTGAGAAATTATCCGGATGGCACGGGGGTTGTAACTTTCGAAGTTAGATATCTGCACAAGTCTTTCGTCGAAGGAGGCAAACATGCCAAGCCGAGCAAGTATTGGAGGACATCCGATTCATCCGATGTTGATTCCATTCCCGATCGCGCTCCTGATTTTTTCGTTCGTGGCCGATTTGATCTTTCTCTGGAAAGGAAATCCGATCTGGAAGGACTACATCGCTTTCTACACGATGCTGGGAGGAATCGTTGGAGGCTTTGCAGCCGCCATTCCCGGACTGATCGATTGGGCGACGCTCACGGATCGCGCGGCGGTCAAAGTCGCGAACTGGCACGCGCGCATCAACATCATTACGTTGTTGACGTTCGTCGCCAGCTTCTATCTACGCACCACCGGCGGCGCTGCCTGGGTTCCGAATATGCCGCTGCTGCCGGTTCTGCTTTCAGTTGTAGGAGTAATCGGGTTGAGCATCGCGGGATGGTTGGGCGGCCAGTTGGTCTTTCATCATGGTGTGGCTGTCGATGTGAAAGCGCCCGCGGACTCCGACAAACCTGAGACACGCCCGCACATTCGGGCGGCCTGATTGTCAGCGCACAGATGACTACCTGCGGCACGGGCGCGAAGCACCGTGAACTATGCTCCGGTCGCTGATGGCGCCGGCGTCGGCGGGGCGAACTCTTTTGGCGGCGGAGATGGTGAAAACTTTTCGCGCCAGCGAATCTTTCCGGTGACCTGCATCACGACAAACAGCGTCGTGATCGAACCGATGGTGACCGCGAGTCCGGTAAAGCCCTTCAGGAAAAATGCGTACGAGAACGCCACCAGATAAATAAATTGCGCGACCGCCGCCTCGCGCATCGCGAACCGCGTTCCGACTACTAACCGGAGATATGAAATCACCAGAAAGATCGAGACCGCGGAGCAGATCGCAAAGGCCATGTGAATCGAAATGTGATCAACCAGATAAGCCAGCAAAAGATGAAACGAGAAGAACGCCGCCGCCAGAAAGAAATAATTCATGGGGTGGATCTCGATGCCGCGCAACGTCGTGATGATCAGCATCAGGAAGAAAAAGAAGAACAGAGAGACCGGCGCAAAAAAGCTAATGCGGCCGGCCAGCGGCCCGGGCTGTAATTTTTCCGGCATCGTCATCGCGATTTGATAACCCGAGACGAGGTTCTTGTAATTCCAGTCGAGGCTCCATCCGTTCTGAGTCTCGGTCTTGACGGTCGGCGAGAGCGTGTTGTCCGGGAAGTCGATGTCTTTGAAGTTCGTGGTCACTTCAGCGAGAAGTCGCGCACCTGCGCAACGTTTCCGCCGGGTGCCGGAGCCTCGCCAGGGCTTTGCGTGTTTGACGGGATCTCACTGCCAAAGCTGTATCGCCAATCATTCAAACCCTGTGATTTGTAGCCTACTTTCAAGTAGGCCGTTTTGCCCGCGGCGATTTTTGCCGCGCCGATAGCGCCGTTCTTCCCATTCTTGAGCACCGCAGGAACGCCGTCGATCGTGAATACCAGGTCGTCATAAATTGCTTGCGCCGTCGGAAAATTGAGCGTGAAGACTACGTCCTGATCCTTCTCGCTGGTATTCCGAAAAGCATACGTGCCGTCAAAGCTGACTTTGTAAGTGTTGTACCAAAGCAGGCCCTTCTGACGATGCTCGAGATTTAGATCGACGTTGAGATTACTCGCTTCGAGGGGTAGTTCCCTGGCGACTTTCTGCTGACTGACCGTTTGGGCCGTCCCGTGAGATAAGTCTTTCTATCTCACGGGATAAGTCTCGTCCAATGGATAGGCCCGCACCGGACCGCCAACTTAATGGCAAGCCCAACCGGACCATAGGCCGCCCCGTGAGATAAGTTTTCTATCTCACAGGATGAGTCTCACATACCTGAATGGCTGCTAAAGCAAAACAAAACAACGGTCGATAAAAGGTGTGTAGGTTAACGGTGATTGGTGATTCGTAGTAACTCGGTGACTAAACGGGCTACGCCAGCCGGCGATGCTAAACGTACCCCTCCGAAGTCAATTGACTTTGGCGGCCTGGAGATGTCTGCGCTTGACTTCGTCTTTCATACCCGA
>UEXV01000071.1_pt1 | contig 56337 bp, 50 predicted proteins | sample 4301181 | NCBI WGS metagenome assembly UEXV01 (sample SAMEA4773175, study PRJEB27434) | metagenome | biome: 2259; feature: agricultural soil; material: soil | place: USA | collected 2014-09 | depth 0.25 m | reverse complement strand
GGTAGCGGGGGGCGGGATCGAACCGCCGACCTTGGGGTTATGAATCCCACGCTCTAACCATCTGAGCTACCCCGCCATGAACTCCGCTCATTATAGAGTGACCATGCCCGCCGCCAAAATGATCACGTGAGACTTCATAATCCTTGACACAAAAAATGTTTGCGCTCAAAGTTCAGGGCACTTTAACGAAACCAAACTCAGGAGATCTCCATGAAGCCAGCTGACATTAAGCGAGTAGTCGACCGGTTAACCAAATTGGGATTCAAAGTTGAGGTCAAGGCAGGACCGGTTGATCGCGCGAATCGCCCGATGACTTTTGAAATTCAAGCCAGCAGCCGCCAACTTACCACCGAGGAACGACGGGCCTTAGCGAGTTTTCTGGGTTTCAAGGCCTTAGCCTGAGGGTGGGCCTGCTTAATAGGTACGCACGCCTCCGGCGTGCTGATTTCCTGAAAAATGCGTGCGCGATTGACGTGGCCCTAACTGGGCACGCCGGAGGCGTGCGTACTGGAAAATTACATCGCGGGACGCCCGGTCTCCATCGCCTTCAAAAGCTGATCGACCAGCTCGATCTCTTCGTCGCCGGGCTCCAGGTCCTTGTATTTATTCAGAGACTGCCGCGCGCCTTCGACGTTATTCAAACGGTGATAGACCAGCGCGAGGTTGTAGTAAACCAGTGAGAAATTAGGCTCGATCTGCGTCGCCGCTTCGTAGTGCAAACGCGCGAGCGGAAAGTCGCCGGCATCGTAATAGAGATTGGCCAGATTGTAATGCGCTTCGACGTGACGCGGATCGTGCTTCAGCGACTGCGTGAAATTTTCCAGCGCCCCGATCGTGTCGCCGGTATCAAGCTCGATGATGCCGAGATTGCAATAGGCCTCAGCCACATTGTCGCCTTCACTAATTGCTTGCTGATAAAAGTCAGCCGCAGAAACATCACCCTGTTCATGCAGGACGAGCGCCTCCTCAAAGGGCGTCAGCAGACGCGCGACCTGGACCTGCGGATTCTCAGCGCGGAACAGACTCATCTGTCCCTGCAGCTCAGCTTCGATCTGTTTGATCGTTAAGCCCTGTGTGCGCATCTCGCGCACGCGCCGGAACAGCGTGAGCGCCTGAAAGTCATAAGTGAAGTCGCCGGTCTCGCCGATAGGCGTGCCAAAGATGATTCCCGCTTCGGTCCAGCGCCGCACAGTGCGCTCGCTCAAACCAAACAGTTGTTTGATCTCGCGAACCGAGTAACTTGATTTGACACGCTGGTAATCCGCCTTTGCTGGAACAGGGGATGGGAACGAGAGGACCTTGCGAATCTTTTCGGTCATGCGCGGGCTATAAGCCTACACGAAAACCTTCCGATTTTGAATCAGATTTTTAAGATAAAACACCGAAAGGCCAGAGGTCAGAAGTCGGAAGTCAGAGATCACGACCGCAGCGGGGGTAGGCTCTAATGTCTGACCTCTGACTTCTGACCTCTGACCTCTGACCTCTGCCTTCTCAGCACTTCACATATCCGAGCAGGACGTAAACGATGATGAAGATTACGATCATCGAGAAACAGCCGCCGCCCCACTTCCAGGCTGCCGCACCCGCCAGACATCCACGTAATGGACCTTCCATATTTTTACCTCACAGTTTTGAGTGCGGCCTGAAGACGCGGGCAGCACTGGTTTTTCTCACGCTGCTTTAGCGTCGGCTGATTCGCGATCAATCATTTTGGAAAAGCGACTCGTCTCACCGCTCTCCAATTTGTCCTGATAGAGAAACGCGAGACGATTATCGTCGAAGGCGGTAAAGAATTCCTCCCAGGTGATCTTCTCTAAACTTTCTTCGCCAGAGAAACCCGGATAGTCGATTCGCAGCAGACCGCCTTCTCCTGCTTCGGCCGTGCCCTTGACGCGCGCCGGAAACCCGTCGCGCTCTTCAACCCAGCGCTGAATCTCATCGTGATTGGTAGTTACTTTCGATTCCGACATAGTGCCCCCTTCCGCGTTTATGCACATGTAATCGGTTCTAAACAGGGCAACCATCATGCCGCGACCTCCTAAATCGGAAAGGCCGCTTCAACCGTGCGTCGGAAGAGAGAATTCCACTCGTTTCTCATGACGTGCGAACGAGATTCGATTGGGGTGTATTCGTCTGGTACAGCAAATAACCGGAGTCTGTTTAATTTTGAAACCAATGAATCGATCGCTGTCCGCGCTGGAGGCTGGTTGTAATTATGAAATGCAGTCGCGGAAAAGGTGCGTCGCTTGCATGACTCTTGACTATTCACATCACAGAAATTCACGGAGGGAATGATGCCAAGAGGAGATAAAGGAAGTTATACCGACAAGCAGAAACGCCAGGCTGAGCATATTGAAGAAGGCTACGAGAAGAAAGGGGTCTCGAAGAAAGAAGCCGAGAGCCGCGCCTGGGCCACTGTAAACAAGGAGTCCGGCGGCGGTAAGAAAAGCGGCTCGGGCCGCGGCAAGAAAGGAAATAAGAAGTCGTCGAAGAAGGGCGGCAAGAAGAAGAGCTAGTCAGTTGTCAGTTGTCAGTTGATACGACGGCGCGCACGCATTTGGAGTGCGGCGGCTTGACGCCGCTTTTTTGACATGTCGCCGCGCAACGATCACTGAGTTTTTATCGGAACACCGTCAGGAGCACAATGACCAGAACCAAACAATCAACCAAACGCCCCTCAAAAAAATCTTCGCGCGTCACCCACTCGAACGGTTCGCGTAAAGCGCGCGCCTTGCGCGGTCAACTCAAAGAACCAAAATCGCCGATGCCCGCACAGCATCAGCAGAAGCCCGGCCTTGAATCAAAGATCAAACCGCGACCTCGCTACGAAGCGCCCTACTATCGCGGCGCCGCCAAGCTCGCCGGCAAAGTCGCTTTGATCACGGGCGGCGACTCGGGCATCGGCCGCGCGGTCGCCGTCCTGTTCGCGCGCGAAGGCGCCGACGTGGCGATCACTCATCTGCCTGAAGAAGAAAGCGATGCGCAGGAAACTAAAGCGGCGATTGAACGCGAAGGTCGCAGCGCGCTCATCATCAGCGGCGATCTCAGGTCAGAAAAATTCTGCCGCAAGGCTGTGGACATGACGATCGATAATTTCGATCAGCTCGACATCCTGGTTAACAACGCCGCCTATCAACAGGGTCAGGAAACAATAGCGGATCTTACCGACGAGCAATGGGACCGCACGTTTAAGACCAACATCTACGCTTACTTTCGCATGAGCAAAGCTGCCCTGCCGCACATGAAAAAAGGCAGCGCGATCATCAACACCGGATCGATCACCGGCCTCGAAGGCAGCAAGCACTTGCTTGATTATTCCGCGACCAAGGGGGCCATTCACGCTTTCACCAAATCGCTCGCGCAGAATCTGGTCGAGAAAGGCATTCGCGTCAACTGCGTCTCGCCCGGCCCGGTCTGGACTCCGCTGAATCCCTCGGACAAACCGGCGAAGAAAGTCGCCGAGTTCGGCGCCGACACGCCGATGAAGCGCCCCGCGCAGCCCGAAGAGATCGCGCCGGCGTTCGTCTATTTCGCTTCCGAAGTCGATTCGAGTTATGTCACCGGAGAAGTGTTGACGCTTTTGGGCGGCGAGACGACGGCGGGATAATTGTGGATTCGATCCGTAATCAATTCGCGCGGTGGGCCCAGTAGTTCGGCTCCCGATGCTGGCTCGCTACTGCTATCACAACGATTGTCGATTCCTCGACGCCGTAAATCAGAGAATACGGAAAGCGGTTAAGGAGGAACCGTCTGATGTCCGGTTCAATCTGCATTCCCGCATACGGGTAGATTCTGACCAGCCGCACAACACGATCCAGTTCATCAAGAAAATTCCGACTCAGGCCTTCTGCTTGTGCATCGTACCATCGAACTGCATCGTCTACTTCTTGATTAGCAAGACTGAGGAAGCGAACCTTTCTTCATTGACGATGCTTGGCCATGACCTCATCGTACGAGACTGTGGGAATAAGGCCAGCTTTATAGTTTGCCCAACGTTTCCGCGCTTCGTCGGCCCAGATGCGATCAATCTCGGGATCTGGTTTATCCAAATCCCTCAGAATTGCGTCCACCAGCCTCAGCTTCTCAACATCAGAAAGCCCCTTGATTTCTGAAACTAACTGGTCTGCAGTTGTTGACATAGTCTTGGCTCCTCGCGCGTATCATAGCATTTTCGGTCATCTTTTCCGCTTCCCCTCCACCCTCTGTCGGGAACTCACTTACTGCCCCATGGAACGAATGGAATCGACATTAGTCCCAACCCTGAATGACTCGTCAAACATTTTCAATTACGACTGCCCTCCGCCGAAGTCCTGTTTTTTGGATCGCCATCCATTCTTGCAATCACTTCCGTGAATCCCTTCCCCATCCGCGCCGATCCGCGTTAATCTGCGGCCATAATGCTGAAAATCGAACTCGACGAGCATCCAACCATAGAAAACTTCCGCAAAATTCTCGACGGCGTCCGTAGCTTCAACCGCGAACGCACCGCCAACGAGAGTCCGCACCCGGTCGCAGCTTTTCTGCGCGACGATGAAGGGCAAATTGTCGGAGGCGTGCAGGGCAGTCTGTGGGGCCGCTCGATGCACATCGACGCGCTTTGGGTTGATGGCGATCACAGAGGACAGGGCCACGGCGCGAAACTAATGAAAGCGATTGAGGATTACGCCGCACGCCACGGCCACCCGTTGGTCTATCTGGAAACCACCAGCTTCCAGGCCCGGCCATTTTATGAAGGCCTGGGTTATGAAGTCTTCGGCGAACTTCTCGGAATCAGCGAAGGTCACACAATGTATTTTTTGAAGAAAGAGCTGACTGGAGCGCGGACGTCCTAACTCCCTCTCACCATGGGAGAGGGTTGGGGTGAGGGTGCAAAGCATGCGAGCGCGTGGTAGCGTCAAGGATTTTGTGTAAACGATCGTCTGTTGTTTTTGGGTCGCTGCTTTTTTCATCTTAATTTGTTAGCGGTAGTAGGGGCTGTGGGAACGGTGGCAAAACGTAGTTTGTTTTTCCACGGTTTCCATAGCCCGTCTTATTTTTGCGGTTTCATTTCGTCGTCGGCCTCGGGGCTTAACTCGCCGGCAGCCGGTTTTCGTAGATGATGGCGAACCGATTGAGCGCGTCCTTCCAGGCGTGAACCGGCATGGTCCATTTCTTCGCAATGTTGCGCAGCGCCAGATAGAGCAGCTTGCTGACCGCCTCATCGTTGGGAAACGAACCGCGCGCCTTGGTCACTTTGCGCAGCGACATGTTCAGCGACTCGATGGCGTTGGTCGTGTAAATGATCTTCCGAATCTCCGGTGGATGCGCGAACAGCGGAATCACGCGCGTCCAGTTGTTGCGCCAGGACTTTGCGATCATCGGAAACTTCGCATCCCATTTCAGACTGAACTCAGTCAGTCGTTGTTCGGCCTCTGCTTCGGTCGCCGCTCTGTAAATCAGCTTCAGATCCGCAGCCACTTCCTTGCGCTGTTTCCAACCGACAAAGTTCAGCGAGTGCCGCACCAGATGCACGATGCACAACTGCACTTCCGTTTGCGGAAAGACACTCTCGATTGCTTCGGGAAAGCCTTTCAGTCCGTCCACACAGGCGATAAAAATGTCAGTTACGCCGCGATTCTTCAGTTCCGTCACCACTTGCAGCCAGAACTTGGCGCCTTCGGTCTGCGCGATCCACAACCCCAGCACTTCTTTGTAGCCCTCGATTGTCACCCCAATCGCCAGGTAAATCGCCTTGTTCTTGACGTGCCCGCTGTCTCTTACTTTGAACTGAATTGCGTCCAGATACATGATCGGGTAAACCTCGTCGAGTTGCCGGTTCTGCCACGTCTTCACCTCATCAATCACTTCATCGGTGACGCTCGAAATCAACGCCGGCGACACTTCCTCGTGGTAGATCTCTTCCAGATGCTGCTGGATCTCACGGGTCGACAACCCCCGCGAATACAGTGAAAGGATGTTCTTGTCGAACCCCGTGAATCGTGTCTGATGTTTCTCGATGATCTGCGGCTCGAAGGTCCCGTTTCGATCCCGCGGTGTCTCCAGCGCTAACTCACCAAACGTGCCTTTGATTGTCTTGGCCGATTTGCCGTTGCGCGAGTTGCCGCTGTTGTGACCGCCTGGGTCGTGCTTCTCATAGCCGACGTGCTCGGTCATCTCCGCGGCCATGGCGCGCTCCAGAAGCTGCTTGGTCAGTTGTTTCAGCAGCCCGTTTTCACCGATCAGATCTTCGGGCTTCTTGTAGTTCTTCAGCAGATCGTCAATGAGCTCGTTATCTATCGTCTCTTTGGTCATCTCTCTCCTTCTCCTAACCTTACTCGGTTAGTTCAGCGATGACCATTTACACAAAACTTTTTACACGCTCGAGCGCGTAGCCCAAGAAATCTCAGCCGCAGATTAACGCAGATACACGCAGATAAGAATCAAGACATCTCCTTGAATCCGCGTTCATCCGCGTGAATCAGCGGCTAATTCTCTGCTTTCCGTCTACAGCCTCTGCCTACGGCCTACTACTTTCCGCCTTCTGCCTTATCAGTTCCCCTATTCCCTTCTTCTTCAGATCCGCAGGACCATTCAACACGACATACCGATGCTTCTTCCCCGCCCCTTCCAGCAAGCCATTCGGATCAGGCAAACTCGCCCCACCCACAATCCCCAGCTTCACACCACCATTGCTGAGAATGATTGTGCAGATCATTCCTTTGTACCCGTCCCCATGCCCATACCCGATTACCCTGGCCGGCGCATCCACCATCTCATTAGCCTCCGGCGCCACCTGCAAGATCATCTCGCGCAGCCCCCGCGCGACTTCCTGCACCGTTGGCGAATACGAAGACAGGAGGTCATCCAGTTCTTTGGAATTCTTCATCATCGCTCCTTCCTCTTCGCTCTCTGCGCATCCCCGGCCGCTTATTTCTGACTTCTATCACTGGGAGCGCGGGCGCCCTCGCCCGCAATGAGCGCGAAGCGCGAACGTAAACCAAACCGACTCTGACCTCCGACTTCCGATCTATACAGCAATCCCTCGGCCCAGCACACCGACGAATATCAACGCGGTCAATGCTCCCGCCAGAATCCATCCAATACTTCGCACGATGGTCAACGGCGATCGCTCAGACATTCCTGTCCGTGGCATGGTTAGAGGCAAAAGCAACAACCAGATCGTCAAACCAAAAGTACCGCCGGCCGCCTCAAGCTGTGCGATTTTCGCCGCTAGCTGACTAAACAACGCCGACGTGACCGTGATCACTCCGCCGGCAATGTAAGCCGTGCCGATCAGTTCCCACGCAATCGCTCGCCCGGCCCGGCCTCCAATGCCGATTAGTTTTCCCAGCTCTTTCCGGCAGACCCAGAACGACGTTCCCAGCACCGCGGCACCGACCAAAGACACCGCGAGTCGCCAAAAGATTTGCCCCGGCAGATTCTGAATCAGAATGTATGAATCGCCGAACCTGATGATCGGGGCCACAGCGATATACGCGGAGGGAAGAAAAAGATTCACCGCCATCATGAGCCAGAGCAAAGACCTTAGCGCCGGGTTGGCCATTCCTGTTCGCCGCAGCAGCACGAGCGAAATAAACGCCACCACAAAATTCCCTGTGCAACCTGCGACAACGATAATGTTGTACTTCCAGGTAGGAGGAAACGTGGCTAGTGGAATATAAGTGCTGGAGATGATGGTGCATTTCGTGCCCACGACGAGCGCCATGCCACAGTGCCCGATAATTTCGTGGGCGATGTTTGCGCTCGAATAAGCAATGAACGCAATCGCAACGACCGTCAGACGATCGATGCTGCTAATCGCGTGCTCATCAGTCACAACTTCTGCCTTCTGCCTTCTGCCTACTGCCTTTTCCCGTACGCCAAGTCATCCATCATTTCCGCAAACCGGCTCCACGCGATGCGTTTTCTTTTCTGTCGCTTCCCACCGTACCAAAGGAGTGAGCCACTGCCGATAATCATCGTCCCGATCTTTTCCTGGTCGGCATAGATCGCCAAATCCAGCGACGACCCAGCTCGCGTCAATTCCACAACATGCAAGTTGGCTTTGACTGAATGCTTCTTACGGGATTTCTTGCGGGGCATGGGTCCCTCCGTCTACACAGCGGCAAAGTTTCCACTCACCGATTGTTGCCAAACATGCTGATACACCTGCTTCGCAACCAATTTCTTATCTTCGTCCGTAAAGGGTGGCGTCGGCAGCCGCAAATACACATTGTCGAGAATTAATACCTCAACCTCGGCTTGGGTTTGCTCTTTCTCGGTCCAACGTTCTCTTCTTGCGATTAGACTCTGCAATGAAGCGAGAAGCTCACGACTCGCAACTTTCACTCTCTCTCGATCGGCTTGGCTAATATTGTCTTTCTTGAACAAACAGAAAAGTGCATATTCCTCTTCGCTTAGACCCTCTTCAGCCGCGCGATGGTCTTCTTCATCCATCGATTCGACGAGTTCGGCCAGCCGAGAGAAGGTTTCCTCAATCGTCACCCGATCCTTGTCGCGGTTATAGTCGGCAATAATCTCGGAGTATTTTTTGTAGTAATCCATACGTTGGGGATTCCGTGCGAGCATTTGCTGTAACTTTTTCTCCACGACCTGACGAATATCTTCCAATGCCGAAGCTTTGCGCCTGACCTTTTTCGCAAACTCGCTGCGCAGCTTTTCCAGATCAATCGTGCTCATGTCGTAAAGCCTGGAGTCCGTTTGATCCTCGCCTGCCTGAGCAGTACGAATTGCCTCATTAACAATCCGGTGCAACTCTTTTAGCACGTCAGTTACATCGGCGGTGTCAACCTGTTCCTCAAGTTTCTTATAGATAGTCTCAATGTTGTCGTGACGTTCAGCGTAAGCAAAGGCCGCCGGTTCGGTAACCAGAGCTTTGAATCGGACAAACACCTGACGCGCCAAAATCTCAAATCGGCGGCGACCTTGATCACGTGAATTGTTGACGGCCTCAGTACCATCGGCGATCGCCTGAATGCGAATAAATCCCTTCGCCCCAATGAGACTATTCGGTTCGAAGCCCAAGACACGTAAATGCTTTTCGGTCTCTTCAGTCGCGGACAACAACGCTTGTACTCGCTCTTCGATTGGCGCGACAACCTCTTCGCCACCACCACCTGCGCCTTCAGGTCCAAGCGCGTACTGAGCCAAAGCGGCGCGCAAGCTCTTGAGCATTCCGTTGTAGTCGACGATTAGGCCAAAGTCTTTACCCGGATAAACGCGATTCGCGCGAGCGATCGCTTGCATTAGCGTATGAGCCTTCATCGGCTTATCGATGTACAAGGCAGAAAGCGACTCCACGTCAAATCCGGTCAGCCACATTGCGCAAACGATCGCCACGCGGAAAGGATGATCTGGATTCTTGAAAGCGGTCTCAACATCGACACGCTTCCCGTCTGGTGTTTCAAATCCTTGCTTCATCAATGCGCGATGAGGAATTATGTCAACGCCCCATTCCCTAAAATCCGCCACCTCGTTTTGACCTTCGCTGATAATGATTTCAACTAGTGATTCTTCGAGCCATTTCGACTGGCCCTTTAGCCACTCGATTTCCTTTGTCAGCGTCTCGCGTCGATCGCCGGCCGCAAGCAGCTCCGTTTCTTTCAGCCGAATATCCGCCTGCGTCTGCAGAAGCCTTCCTTCCCAGAGAGGCATGATGCGTTTGTACATGCGCCCACACGTAATCTTATCGATGCACACCAGCATTGACTTACCCGATTCCCAACGCGTCGCACAGTGCTCCACGAAATCCGCCGCCACTTTATCAAGGCGCCCATCGGCAGTGATGACCTCGTAATCCTGCCCAAGCAACCTCTCAAGTTTCTCTTCCTTGTCCGGATCAAGCTCAGCCTTAGCAATCGCATCGGCAATGCGATCATTAAGATCGAGTCTCGCAATCCCTAGCTTCTCTCCCCGATTCTCGTAAACCAACTTCACGGTCGCTCCGTCTTCTTCCGAGCGTTTGAAGTCATACGTCGAAACGTAGCCACCGAAGATGCGCTTGGTTAAATAGTCATGAGTGAATAATGGCGTTCCGGTGAAACCGATGAAGGCTGCGTTAGGTAACGCGAGTCGCATGTTGCGGGCTAGCTTCCCGGCCTGCGTGCGGTGTGCTTCATCCGAGATCACGATAATGTCATCGCGTTTTGTATAAGGTTCGAGCGGATCGACATCCTTATTGAATTTATGAATCAGACTAAAAACGTAGCGGTGGTTCTCACTTAGCAGCCTCTTGAGATCATCCCCGTCACTCGCTCGTGGAGTTTGCTCGTTCGCCACGCCACAGCCGACGAAGGTCCGGTAAATCTGGCTATCTAAGTCGTGCCGATCTGTCATTAACAGGAAAGTGAACTTAGCCGAAACTTTCCGTCTAATCTTCTCGGCGAAAAACGCCATTGAATATGACTTGCCACTTCCTTGCGTATGCCAAAACACACCCAGCTTCCCGAGGTCCGGATGTGCCGGCTCAACCAATTCAAGCGTTCGCTTGTCTTTCTCCCTCTCGTCAGCGGCCGCTATGCTCAACAAGTCCGCGTCGGTCGCTTGTTCTCGCGGCAGTTCGATCACGCGGTAAGTCAAACGTTTCTCTGGCGGAAACTGAAGCTTCAACTCCTCCTGGTGAAGCACGGAAGCGAGCGCATTGTTGACCCCAAGGACTTGATGATTTCGCGCAATGATTTTGCGCGTAGCCCCTGCTTTACTGTCGTCAAATAAAATGAAGTTCTCGACGATATCGAGCAGGCGGTTGGGCTCCAGCATTCCATTCAGGAGGACTTCCGCCTCAACGCTGCCATCCTCTAATTCGTCATTGCGCTTCCACTCTGCAAAATGTTCCCACTGGCTGGTTATCGAACCATAGCGTGCGCGGTGCCCGTTACTAACAATCAGGAAAGCATTGTGCGCGAGGGCGTGAGCAATCACGTTCTCGTCGAGATAATCACGCAGGTTTCCGTCAAAGCCATGCCGGATATTTTTGTAAACGGCCTTCAGCTCGATGAAGACCAAAGGCAAGCCGTTAACAAAGCAGACCAAATCAGCTCGACGGTTATAGCCAGGGGTGCGCAAGCCCGTGAGTTTTAATTCGCGCACCGCGAGGAAGCGATTGTTTGGCTTCCCGTCTATCCCTGTGCCGTTTTGGAAATCAATCAGACGCGCTTTTTTCTCACGCAGCTGACCCTGGCCGTCTTTGTAGCTCACCGGCACTCCGTCACGGATAAAACGATAAAAGTCCTGATTGTGCTGAAGAAGTGAACGAGAGAAATCATGCCGCGTCATCTTCTGCACGCCTTCTTCGATTGCCGCAGGCGGCAACTCAGGATTCAATCGAATCAGCGCTGCGCGTAAATCACGCATGAGCACCACCTCGCGCGTGTCCGCTCGCCCGAGTAAGCCATCCGGCCCAAACGTCTCCTGGTTCCAGGCATAGACGCTCTCCCAACCGAGCTTACTGCGCAAATGATCGGCGAACGTCTTTTGGACGAGCCGGTCTTCGCTATTGATGTCGGTGTAGGCCATCGCAATCCCGGATTCGTTAATCGGTTGGTGGCTCTTCGGTAGTTGGCGATATCAGCTTCACGCTTAAGGCTGACGAAATGGCTTTCGCGCGCCGCTTGATAAAGGCTTCGTAGTTGTTGTCGTTTACCCCGAACGTATTGATGTTTTTGATTAGGTGCGTCCGCAGAGTTTTGGCGAGATCTTTATTGTCTTTCTCGAACTTGGAGATGTATTGACTTGGGGGCTTCTTACCGATCCGATGTTTGTTCGAGTAACCGTCAATCAATGTGATGTTCGCTATCAGATTTGGCTCGGCGGCTTCGTCATGGAGTTCGAGGTACTTTTTCGGAAAGAAATGGTGATAGTTCCGACTGGTGGCAATCTTGAGATTGCTGTTATCCAAAATCACCAGGCCGTTGGTATCAAAGCTTCTCGGTTGGTGAGAGGCGAGTAAACATAGGATCGACTTGCAGAACGCGTTGCCCGCTGAGAAGTAAGTCTCTTCGATTTCAACCGGCTCGACTGTGAGTTCTGTACCCTTGTACGAGGGCGGATTGCCTTTAGCGATTTCATCCATCCTGGTGAAGTCTTCGGCAATTTTGCCCTCCGCTCCCGAGCTGTAACGACCATTAACACCGATCCAGTAAAAGAACTGCTCCAAAAATCGCACCTGCTGATTGCTTGGCTTCTTGTTGCCCGTCGAATGAAAGAAGTAAGTGAACGGTACGACGATCGCCGGATAAGGAACGAGCTGTGAGACCGGGACGCGCAATTCAGAGCGTATGAAATCAATCGCCGTGAACAACGCAGACTTCGTCGGCTCCCAATTCGCAATGAACGTCTCACGCGGTATCTTCAGAATGTCGCGACTACGAACAGCTCGCAGAGTAATCGCAGCGACGCACTGCATGGCGATGGATTCGCCGAATGTTTCGAACTTCGCGGACCGCAGGCTCTTTTTCTCATCATCCGAACCGTCTCTTAAAACTTCGAATTTTTCTGCCAGGTCAAACCCCAGCCGCTCGTGATAGGTTTTCGCAACCATGATCTCGAAGACCGTGAGCACTTTGCCGCCGGTATTGATGCGTGAGAAGACTTCACAGGCGACTTCAATTGGATAGTCCTTGATTGTGATGCTGGAAAAATCATAGTTTGTGAGTTTCGTCTTATACGCTTCAATCTGGTCGGCCTGTTCGTGGCTCAATGTCTTATAGAAAGAGCCGAGCGGCTTGCTAAGAATGTCATGAACTGAGATATACAGCCGGCCTTCTTTCTTTTCAGTCACGCATACCTGCTCGTCATCGCTCGCGTTGAAATCGAGATCAATGAAGATGTCTTTGTAGTCGATTTCCTTGCCGTCCTTGGTAATTCGTATGCCCTTGCGGATCGCGTAAAGCGAAGTGATGCGCTGCTGTCCGTCGAGAATGTATTGCGCGTAAACACCGTTCGGAGTGTTTGGTAAGCGGTGATTTCCGACGTCACGATAACTGCGCAGTTCGTCGCGGGTTTTCCAAAAGATAAAAGTTCCTATGGGGAATCCTTTAAGGATCGAGTCGATCAATTTAGCTGATTGCTCCTTGTCCCAAACGAAATCACGCTGAAACATCGGGAGTTTGATCTGGCCGGTGTCGATCTCTACAAACAACGATTCATACTTTTTGTTGTGATTGTCCGGTTGGAGCAGTACTGGACTGTCAGAGGATGGGCTTGAGGCAGCTTGGGTTGGATCGTTCATTGTTGTTTCACTTTTCCGTTTGATTACACAGAAATCTCTCCGCTCATCAGGCGGGGGAGCAGCAGGTCGCGCGCGGCGCGGAGTTTTTGGTTTTGGAAAGTTAGTATTCGCAATTGATCTGTAATCGCAGTGATTGAGTCCGAAAATGTTTCAAGCAGGCCAGGGGGTGGCATTGCAATCGGATACTTGGTCATTAGCTTCCAGTCGGCCCGCGGCATCTTTGAACCCTCGCGCATTGTCTGCGAGGCTTCAGCAACGAACTTGTCACTCGATACGGTCATCAACACGAAGCTATGAAGTTCATCGTTATTTGAGCGAATTACGATCGCGTCGGACGAGGCAACGCCGTCGGTAAAAGCGATTCCCACCTTGTGGAAGTAGGGTCGAATCTTTCCGAAGAGAATGTCACCAACTTTGAAGGCGTGCTTCGAGCTGGTGACAGCCTCTGACTTACCCCACTCAGTTAGCGAGATGGAACGTCGCGGCATGTGTTCGAGGCCGATGTACGGTGTGTCGATATCGACGCCGTTGGGCGAAACGGTTTTGCGGATTTCCGAGCAAATGTCGCCCAGAATTTTTGGTTCCCAGCCTTCGGGGACGCCGTTGGTGATGAGGGTGTGTTCGTGGCCGGGGAAGCGGAGGTGGACGAACCACTCCTGGTAAAGCAGTCGCGCTGCCTCTTCCAACAACGCCATCCGCCGCCGGTTGTTCTCGATCAGTTCGTCGTACGAGGAAACTATACCGCCAATCCTCTCTTGCACTTCTAGAGGAGCGAGCGGAACCGGCAAGTCTCGCAGCGTACCCAGGTTGATTAGTGGAACTGAAGTGCCTCTGTTCTGGTTGACGATGTACTGCCTCATGTAATCCGTGGTGAACCAAAGAAAAAGGAAAAGCGGGCTGACCTTGGCTGGGTCGCAACGTACGCGAAGCTGTTTGTTCGAAATTATATAGCGTTCGAACCGAGTCTCAGGCGGAATTATCCCGACTTGTCCTATCGTCCCAGCGGCGGTAAAAACCAAATCACCCGCTACAGCCTGGCAGTTATTGAACTCTCGTGCCTTCTCCTCTGTAAGGTAAACAAACCCCTCATCAATGAACTGGCGATTGCCGAAGCTGAGGTTGTTTCCCCTTATGATCGGAACGCCTTCGTCGACGAAGAAGCGACTACCAATGTTTGAACCGAACGGGCCCGATACAATCGCCCCTTTTCCGAATGCTACTTCTTCGAACTTGGCAAGAGGCCACTTCATACGCCTAACCCCTCGAAGTTCTGCTGAATTCTCTTGGCTAGTGTAGCTGCTTCCTGATTTAAGTCGGCCAGTTCAACGTGGATGTCGCTGAGCGTTTGTTCGAAATCGAAATCGTCATCAACCTCAGGAGGCGCGACGCCGACATAACGACCCGGCGTGAGACTCCAATCAGCTGCTTCAATGTCCGTGTTGTCTACGAGCTTTACGAGACCCGGCACCGAAACGAGTTTTGCATCGGGAAAGCGCGAGAGCATCCAGTGTGCTTGTCGCTCGAAGTAAGCGGTGGTCTTGAGTTGCTCGACCAACTCCTTCCGGCGCGCGTCGAGTTCCTTTTCGAGTTTGCCGATGCTTCGGCCGTTCCAGTCTTCGTGGTCTTTGGCGTCGGCGTCTTTCTCCGCCCCATCCACCAGCCGCGTCGCGAGTTTGAAAACGAGGTCAACGTCTTTAACCAGATCGCGGCAGGCAGTGGCCAGCGCTTCCAATTCACCCAGCAGTTTCTTTTGCGGGCCGAGCTTGCCATCGCAAGGCTGCGTCCAGTCCTTAGCAATGCGTGCATTCCACTCTCCGAGACTCTTGAAGCACGCTTTCGCAGCGGCATCGCGTTCAAGCATCAACTCCTGAAGCGGCGAGTCTTTCGGCAGTGTCTTCATGAACGCAGCCGAAGCCGCGGTCAACTCGTCGTACGCCGCGCGAAACGCATCTGACTTCTTGACGATGACCGCAGCTTCAGTGAGCGTGCGCTCAAGGTATTGCTGGACGAGCGCAATGAACCGTTCCGACTCGCCGCGATAGAGCCAAACGATGGCGGTGAGGTTTTGCAGTTGTTCCGGGGAGAAGTCGTAAATCTTGCGCGTGACTTTTCGGTAAACATTCCGAGCATCAATCATCAGCAGCTGATCGCGTCTGTCATCAGGTTTGCCTCGATTAAAATGCCATAGCTCGCACGGCACCGTTCGCGTGTAGAAGAAATTCGAACGGATAGAAATGATGACATCGATATCGCCCGTCTCGACGATTTTGCGGCGTACCTCGCCTTCCTTCTTCCCCGCACTGCTGGCCTGCGAAGACATCACGAATCCGGCGCGGCCTTTTTCATTTAAGTAACTCCAGAAATAGGAAATCCAGAGGTAGTTTCCATTTGAAACCTTCTTCTCTTTATTGACTCCCGGCAATCCGAAGGGCAGGCGACGGTCATTCTTGATCTTTTCAGCGTCAACTTTGTCCACATTGAAAGGCGGATTCGCCATTACAAAATCACACTTGTTGAAAAGCTCGTGAGGGTCATCGTAAAAAGTGTTGGTGTCTCTTATGTCGCCTTCGAGCGCGTGCACAGCCAGATTCATTTTTGCCAGCCGAAGGTTGCTGGTCTTGTTTTCATGTCCGAAGAAAGTCACGCGATGCGCCGCGCTCTCGCCATGCTCTTCGAGGAAGTGACTTGTCTGCACGAACATGCCGCCCGAACCGGCGGCGGGGTCAAAGACGATGCCGTGATCGGGTTCGATGACATTGACAATAGTCTGCACAAGCGAGGGTGGAGTGAAGAACTCGCCATTGTCTTGGGCGCCTTGCATCGCGAACTTCATCAGGAAGTATTCGTTGATGCGACCGAAAACGTCGCCGCTCGCGGTACGCAAAACCTGGCTATCGAAAACGCGCAGTAAATCCTCAAGCAAGGAGTTTTCAAACTTCGTGTAGTCCTTCGGGAGTTGACCGGCTAATGGTTCGAAGTCGCGCTCGACCGCATCCATCGCTTTAACCAGCGCCGCACCGAGGTCTGAGCCTTTGGGAAGACTTATTAGTTCTTCATAACGCGCTTCCTTCGGAAGCATGAGCGCGCGTCGTTTCTTGAAATCGGCCGAAGTAAGCGTTCTTTTCGGCATCTTGCCTCCGGCCTGATCTGCTTCGATTGTCTTCAAGGCTTCGTTGTAACGATTAGTCGCATGGCGCAGGAAGATCACGCCTAGCACCGGCATGCAATACTCATTTGCCGTGAGTTTCGAGTTCGCGCGGAGGTTGTCGGCGGCATCCCAAAGGTGGGCCTGTAACTGCTCAATGTTTTCCAGTTGATTTCCAGAGACTTCGGACTTTATTTTCAGATGATTTGCTGTTGCTCCTTTGTTCAAAGAAGCCGTCGATAAGGGGCCTGATTCCGGCGCGACCGTGGGATGTTTGCCGCGGTTCTTTTTTTTCTTGGCTTTCACTGGCGTGAACACTGGGGCCATACTTTGCTCCCGGGAAGTGTGAATTCAGACCGACTGATGACTGATAGAAATCTCGGGTAAGCCAAGACGGTGCTGAGGTGCTGCAAATATTGCATCAAGAATGAGCAAAGCGCAAAGAGCGGAGTGCAAAGAGGAACAGAGAGAAGGCCGTCAGAGTTAGAAGTTAGAGAACAGGGGGTCAGAGAACTGAGGTCAAACCTCGTAGATCCTCGCCCGCGTTGCCGGCTCGCTTGAAAACAAAACGCATGCTCCGCACCCTCACCCCGGACCATCCCAGAGGGAAACGGAGTTACGTTTTGTTGTAATGCGCTTTATCCACGCCAGCTAAACCACACACAGCACACCTTTTCACTCACTTTGCGAAAAATTATTGAGTCTTCAGCTCTCGCGGTGTTATAAGGGCCGCAGTCCATATCGGGAGTCTCTGAAGATGAAGCGATTATTTGTAGTTGAGAAGTTTTTTTACACCTTCCGCGGCGCGGAAATTCTTAAATTGAAAAGATGCTTGCTTGTTCTGGCCCTGGCAATCTTTGCGGTTCCGGCGTTTGGTCAGGCAAATGGCAAGCTGCAAATTCACTTTGGAGATGTCGGACAGGCGGACAGCGCGGTTCTAATCTCGCCTCTGGGAGAGGTCGTGCTGTTTGATAACGGAGACTACAGAGCCTGTGATATGACGTTGGCCTATCTGTCTGCCGCACAGATCACGAAAATCGACTATATGATCATTAGTCACTACCACGCGGACCACTTTGGGTGTACGCAACAGGTTCTGGACAAGTATCCGATCAAGAAGACTGCCTATGATCGCGGCGAACCATTCCCGCCCCTGACAAAAAACAACAAGCCGACACCTTTTGGCAGATACTTCGCGGCTGTAGGAAACAAACGCCGGGCTGTCACCGACTCAACTACGATTGTCCTCGACGCGAACAGCGCCAATCCTGTCAGGATCAACATCGCGGCTTTCAACGCAGCGGGAATAGAAACGGATGACGAGAATGATCGCAGCGTCGCCGCGGTGATTCACTTTGGCGAATTTGACGTGATGATGGCCGGAGATCTGAGTGGCTACAGTACTTCCCGGTACAAGGATATTGAGACCACCGTGTCGCAGAGAGTTGGCCAAATGGAAGTCTACAAGGTCAATCATCACGGCAGCGACCACAGTTCTAACGAAGTGTGGCTCGCAAAGCTGCGGCCGCGGGTCGCGATTATTTCGCCGGGCGACGGCAATTCTTATGGACATCCCCGTGCCGAGACGTTGAAACGACTACATGATGCGGGCATCGACAAAACCTACTGGACGGAGACGGGGACGGGCGCAGTTCCGCAAGCAGGGAAAGACGTGGTAGCTAACGGCACTATTCGCGTGCAAATCGCGCCGGGAGCAAATAAGTTCACCGTAAGTTACGGGAACAAGACGCATACTTATTCGGTCTGGCCGACTCACTACAACGGGGCGCGTTGAGTCTCTTGCTACCCATCCACAGATTTCACAGATTTACAGAGACAGGCAGAAGGCGGGGGGTTCGGTCGAGAACCATACGATTCGTTTTATGAAGTCGTCTCCTTTTTTGGAGGCCTTCCCTCACAGTCGGGCTTCTGACACTACAGCTTCTGCAAAACCTTCTGTGCGATGACAGTACCATCCGCGTCAGCGGATGGGTTAAGGAAAGCGGTAGAAAACTACGCAAGCTTCGTTGTTCCATTCGCTCACGCGAATGGTACTGACTTCATCGCTGAGCTGACTTCCTCACTGAGCTGAAAGCGGCGGTCCCGACCGGTCGGGATCGCACTCCAAAAAGCGGAGGACGTCCGCGTTCCCAGGAAAAGACAGTCAGCAAGATTGCGGAGCTCGTGATTGCTAATGTGGGAGTCTCTCCGTAATCCGTTGGGCGACGTCGTTCAGATCTTTGCGATCGGCGTCGGGGCCGTAGCCGGGAGGGAGGCGCAGCGAGAAGCCGTCGCCTTCGTAACGCGGGAAGATGTGCAGGTGGGCGTGAAAGACTTCCTGGCCGGCGGCTTCGCCGTCTGCGAGAAAGAAGTTTACGCCTTCGCATTTCAAACCACTCTCGCGCAGAGCCACGGTCAGCCGTTGGGCGACACGAAACATCTGCGCGCTTTCTTCCTCGATCAAGTCGCTAACGTACGGCGCGTGACGGTTGGGAACGACGAGCATGTGGCCGGGATTGATCGGGTGCAGATCCATGAACGCTGAACACAGTTCGTCCTGATGGAGCATGGTGACTTCCAGCTCGCCGGATAAGAGTTGGCAGATTAGGCAGTCCATATCCAGAGATCACGAAAAAGCAGAAGGCCGTAAGCAGAAAGCAGTAGGCAGATGCGAAGCAAGTTCAAATTCACAGACTGAAGTCTGTGCTACTTACTGCGCGGATTTGTCTGAGTTGAAGATGTCGCGGATGATTTTCCAGCCGCGGCCTTCCCTCCGCCAGACGACGACATACTTGCCTTCATTGGTCATCGTGGCTCCACCGGCGCCCGGGATGGTGGTCACGTACTTGCCCGTTTCGATGGCGAGATTGCCCGCAACAGTCACATCCACCGGGGTCAATGAAACCAGTTTCAGGCCGGCGGTGTTGGCGCCGCTCCAAAAGTTCTGGATGTTGGCTCGGCCCTCGACAATCGGGTTATCAGGGGGCAAAAGTTTCGCGTCCGTCGCGTACATCAAAGCCACCGCCGCGATGTCTGCCTTGTTGAAGGCAGCCGTGAACGCTTTGGCGTTGGCTTCGATAGCTTTCCGCGTAGCTGAAGAGTTCTGACCGTAGGTCGCAACACTCGACACGGCGAGGATCAGAATCACAAAAACAATTCGTCTCATTTTGGTGGACTCCTGGATTGGTTTTGATGCCGAAGCTTTTATGCGAAATGAGGAACGACTGTCAAATGCAGAAGCAAAAGGCAGATGTAGATTCCGCTCTGCTCAATGTCAATGCTTACTTCCTACTGCGTACTGCCTTCTGCGTACTGCCTTCTGCTTACTGCCTACTGCCTTCCGCCTTCCGCTACTGCTTCGGCCAGCGTTCCATGTTGTAGACGCGTTCGCCGGCGGGCTTGTCTCCGGTGGCGGTCCATTTAATGATCGCGGTCCAGGCATCTTTTGATTCGCGCTTCCAGATAAACGAATTGCGCGCTTTGATCCGCGGATCGAACGTGATCGAATTATCATCGAGCGCTACAGCCACATAACGCGAGCCTTCGCCGCCGCCACCAAACTCTCCGTTCTCTAAATTGAAGTAACTGGTGTCAGTCACCTTGGCCAGCTTCTCGTCTTCAAAGCTGTCGACGGCGAGAGTGGTTTCGCCTTCGAAACGATAGCGTTCGAAGAAAGGCGACTGGTTCACACCCGTGCCGCGCCAACTGCCTTCGATCCAGCGCAGCTTTTGAAGATCGGCCGGGGTGAGCTTGGCCGACGGCGTTTGCGTCTGGTCCTTCGAGTTGCTTGATGAACGGCCGGCGCAGCCAAGACCAAGCGTCAGGGCCAAAAACACGAGGAGGATGGTTTGTTTCAAAGACATGAGGAAATCATAAACGCACGTAGGGCGATCTGTTAAATTGCGGAGAAAGCTATCCACAGATTACACAGATTTCACAGATTAAAGTGAGCAACGAGCCGTTATGTCCGGCTATGCCGTGAAGGCACGCTCCGCGTGGCCGAGATCGATCTCACGCGAATCTCGGATGTCGGCTTCCAGGACGCGCTCCATGTATTTCAGGATGCGTTCGTTTTCATCCGCGTCCTGCGAGACGACACAGTCGCTCGGAATCAGCAGGTGATAGTCGCGCAGGTGCGCGTCCATCGCGGTAAAGAGCACGCAGATGTCGCCGGTGAATCCGGCGATGATGAGCGTCTTCGCACCGAGGTGCTTCAATAAAAGCTCGAGCGTTGTCGAGTAGAAGCCGGACTGCTTTGGCTTGAGCACGAAGTAATCTTCAGCGCGGGGCTTGAGCAATTCGACAATCGGCCGGCCGCGCGTGTTGTCTTCGATGCAATGCGAAATCAGGTTGCGAAAATCCGAACGCCACTTGCCAAAGTTGTCGTTGATGTAGATTGCCGGAATGGCGGCCTCGTTGGCTCGCGCTTTTAGCTCGGCGATTTTCCTGGCGGCGGGTACAGCCTGTTTGAAGAGAGGCCCGGCCCCTTCAAATTCGAAATCGTTGATAACGTCGATCAGGAGCAGAACGACCGGCGAATGATCCGGAGCATTGCCATGTAGATCAGGACTCTGTTTCATGAGAATTATTAGAAGCCCGCGTTAGCAGGCAACGGATAATGCCTTCGACCGAAACTGCCCTCCCTTACGGTCGGGCTGCTGACAAAAAAGAGCGGCCTTGCGGCCGCCCTCGCGTTGCTGCGCCAATGCCTTGAATAAATCGGATAAGAGATGAACTACCGGCCGCAGCGAAAAAATCTAAAGCGGCGTTCCAGGTCGGGACCGCACTCCAAAGCGGGCATGCCCGCGTACCTCATGTTGTTACGGAGTCTTTTTTGCCGGCGCCGATTTGGTTGCCGGCTTGGCCGCAGGCGCTACTTTCAGTTGATTGGTTACTTTCTTGACGCCTTCGGTTTCTTTCGCCATGCGTTCAGCTTCGGTCTTAGCTTCCGCGGTATCAACTGTGCCGCGCAAAGTCACCGCGCCGTCTACGACGTCAACGTTAATGTTTCTCTCAGGCGTATCAGGATCGGTAATCAACTTAGCGACTATCTTGGTATGAATCCAGGCGTCTTCCAGTGATTGACCGATCGTTTCTTTGTGGGCCTTTGCGCGTTCGCGCTCTTCACGGGCCTGCTCTTCGGAGTACTTTGGTGTCGGCGTCGCCGCGGGCGTGGTTGCCACGCGCACGTTGCTGTTCACATTAGCGGGCCCATTCACGTTCGTTCCGCCCTCGTTGCAGGAACCGAATGCCAGAGCCACTCCCAGCAGTACCGGCGCCAACACAAAATCATTCTTGAACATGTGATTCTTCCCTGGTTCACAGCCTCCGCAAAAAGAAAATCGCCGGCGTCACCGTCAGCCGGCGATCTTCTCTCCGAGGTCTTCAACAGCTTCACCGATTCGTCGTTTGACTTTGCCGAACCCCTGCTGCACATCGCCTTCGACTTTATCGGCCGTTCCACTATCTTCCAGGTCGCGATCGCCGGTTAACTTACCAAGTCCTTCCTTGACCGCGCCTTTGATTTGCTTGCCTTGGCCCTTTATTTCGTCTTCGTATTTCATAAAAACCCTCCTGGTTCTAAGTGCGCTCCGTCGGGCTAAGGCACGCCGCTAGACCACTGCTCGACGACCTGTGATCAGTTGGATGACCAGAACAACCAAAGCAATGACCAGCAGCGCGTGAATCAGGTTACCGCCAATGCCGCCAATCAGTCCCAACAACCACAAGACGAGAAGTACTAATAGAATTGTCCACAACATACCTTTGAACCGTCCTTTCTTAGAACACTGTGATTCCGTGCGAGTTGGTAAGTGCAATGCTTATGCCACTAGAAAGATCTGCGTCTGGAGTGCGGAGTACGGAGTCGGAATAGGGAATGAAACGTGAGCTTGAATCAAAAGAGGACGATAAGTCGGATGGATATGAGGCGTCAGAGGGCAGTAGGCAGTAAGCAATTGTACTTTGTAATTGGATTTTCCTTCCAAGGATTCGATTTTAGTAATTGGTTTTCCTTCCAAGGATTCGATTTTAAAATTCAAAGAAGCCTCGTCGAAGCACGTCAAAGTACAAAGTTCAAAGCACCAAGTACTGGTCCACCGGACCGCTGCCTATTCCCCACTCTCATATTCACAATTGATTTCGCCGCCGAGAAGGATCGCCGCGCCGGTCAGATAAAACCACAACATCAAAATGATGAGCGCGCCCAGAGAGCCGTAAGTGGCGCTGTAGGAATTGAAGAAGTGCAGGTAGAGTCGAAACCCGAGTGAGACCAGCAGCCAAAGCAACAAACCTATGACCACGCCCGGCGAGAACCAGCGGCGGCGATAATCTGACTCGCGCAAGCCCTTGCCTTCACGTTTCGCCGCCGCGTTGGGAACAAAGCGATAGATCATAACCAGCGCAATCATGACGAAAACGAGCGCGAACGGAATTTGCAGTGCCCGCCAGATGATCTCAAAAGCGCGGCCCGCGTGAATTGCATTTGCCAGCGCTTCACCAAATTGTCCGCCGTACAAAACCAACAGCAGCGCCGAGATAATGAGGACCGATAAAAAGATCGTCAGGGCGATCGAGATGAGACGGACTTTCCACCAGGGTCGCGTTTCGCGCACGTCGTACGCGGAGTTGAGCGCTTCCGCAAGCGCAGTTACTCCGCTCGAAGCAGCCCACAGCGCCAACAAAATTCCGAGTGATAATTTGCCGCCGCTGCGACCTTTGGTGACTTCCTCCAGAGTCACGACGACAAGCTGCAGCGCTGCCGGCGGCATCACGTCGCTGAGGTAAGCAATCATTTTTGATTGCAGATGCGAGCCGGCGCCGTTGAAATAGCCGAACAGCGTGATCAGAAAAATCAGCAGCGGAAAGACGGCGAGCAGGAAGAAATAGGAGAGTTGAGCGGCGCGCCCGAAGATCTCATCTTTCTCAGTCCGGGCCCAAACGCCAGTCCAGAATTTTTTTGATAGTAATCGGTGGAACACAACCGTGGTCAGTTGTCAGTGGTTAGTTGTCAGTTGGTTTAGAGCTTAGTTCTTAGAGATTAGGACTTAGTGCTTTGTGCTTTGTGCTTTGTGCTTTGAACTAAGCTCTAAGTTCTAAGCTCTAACAACTGACTACTGACGACTGACTTTCGTCATTTGACCATGGTGCCGGTGCGACTCCAACGAGTGTTGGTGAAAAAGTCCAGCGGATTGGTAAACGGTTTGGTTTCGTCGTAGGACCAGTAAACGAACATCGCGCGGCCAATGACGAGTTCGCGGGGCACAAAACCCCAGGCCCGACTATCCAGGCTGTTGTCGCGATCGTCGCCCATCACGAAATAGTGATCGGGCGGCACCCTGGCAGGCTTGCCGTTAACGGCGTAATGGAAATCAAGACTGGCCGATCCTTCGCGGCCTTCTTTGGCGGCTGCGACGTTGTCCGCAAAGTAATAGACGTTGTAGCGCTCGCCGTCTTTCCGCGGGGGGTCCTCAACAATCTCGAGCGGGGCCTTCTGTTCAAGCTCGCCCAGCGGCCGCTTCACCGCGATCACATGTTCCGGCAGAGGCTGGCCGTTAACCAGGACCTTCAACCCTTTCACTTCGACCGTGTCGCCGGGCAGACCGATTACGCGCTTGACGTAATTAACTTTAAAAGGAATGTTGTCTTCGTCACGATCGCGATCCGGATTATTGGGATTGCCGGGATACTTGAAGACGATGATGTCAGAACGCCTGATATCGCGCTGTGGCAGGATGGGGAACATTGGTCCGGGCGCGAAGATAAATTTATTGACCAGCAGATGATCACCGACGGTGATCGTATTTTCCATCGAAGCTGTCGGAACTTTCACCGCCTGCACAATAAACGTCATTCCGAACAAAGCCATGATGACGGTGACGACCGCAGACTCGAAGTATTCGCGGATGATCGTCTTAGGCGGGCCCGGTTCTTTTTCTTCTTTTTCCTTTTCCACCTTCGCCGCGCGCTCGCGACCATCGCGACCATCGCGACCATTGGGACGCACTGACTGCGGCGTGAAGACTTCCGGCTTCTCGACGACCTTATCTTCCGTGGTGGTAACGGGTTCGTTCATTAACGCCATCCTAGCGCGGGCTTAGGGCAAAGGGCAAAGAGCTAAGGGCAAAGTGGGAAGGGTTAATTCCATTTGGTATTTCATATTTGATATTTGCCATTTGCTATTTGCTATTTGCTTTTCACTCTTCGCTCTTTGCTCTTCACTCTTTGCTCATCGCCCTTCGCCCTTAGCTCTCCGCAAACTCCATCTGCTTCAGCGCAGCCTGGGCCGCGGCCGCTTCCGCGGCTTTGATGGTTTGACCTTCGCCGCGCGAGGTGCCGCCATCCCATTTCAGCTCAACATGAAACATCCGTTTGTGGGGCGGACCCAAAGTCTCGACCACCGTGTACTGCGGACCGGGTTGATGCGTGGCTTGCAGCTTCTCCTGGAGCATGGTCTTGGGATCGGCCGCGGCAGCCGCAACCGGATCGGCGGCGCGCAACTCTTCACCAAGGGCGCGCTCGACAAACTTTCGGGCTGCGTCCAAACCGCCGTCAACATAAATCGCGCCGGTGACCGCCTCGAAGACGTCCGCGAGCAGAGCATGTTTGCGGCGGCCGCCGCTCTTTTCTTCGCCACGTCCAAAGCGCACAAAGTCACCGAGCCTGAGTTCGGTCGAAGTCTTGGCGAGCATCGGCGCGCTCACCAGCCGGTGCTTCATGCGCGATAGCTCGCCTTCGCTGGCGTCTGGATTAGCCTTGAACAGATAATCCGCGACAACCAATCCCAGCACCGAATCGCCGAGGAACTCAAGCGCTTCGTTGTGCAGATTCCGCGCATCGCGTTGGGCGCGCGGCGACACCTGTTCGTGGGCCCACGAGCGATGGGTCATCGCTTGAGTCAACAAGGCAGGATCCTTGAAGCGATAGTCGATAATCTCTTCGAGCTGATCCATATTTTCCAGCGGGCTGCGTTTCACAAAAGGTTGATTCTAACAAAACGCCGAACACAGCGTCGAAACTGACGATGCATTCGGCGTCGGTGCGCGACGATTAAGTCGCGCCGCTATCCGATCGAGGTTAACGGTTTTTCGGAGGCTTCTTGGCTCCAGTGGTCGCCGGAGCGGTTCCGGTAGTCGTGCCATTGGTCCCGCCGTTAGTAGCCGGAGTCGATGACTGTGCCGGTAGCGTGGTTATCGGTGTCGGCACATCAGGTACCGGCGTCGAAAGGACCTTCGCCACTAATTCGTTCACCGCGGCCGTAGGATCACCTTCGTGCGTGCTCTTATACAGCTCCATAACCGCGTCCGTCATCGCTTTCTTGTCCGCGGGGTTGGTGCTCAACGCGGCCGCGCGGGCAAAGGCGTCAATCTGGCGTTCAATCGCCTGGTTCAGATTGGCCTTGACCAACTTGCTCTCAGTCGATTCGGGCTTGCCGATGAACGCTTCATAATCCTTGGCCAGTTTGGCGACCGGTCCTTCGCCATAGGCAGCACCGAGCTCGTTGTAAAGCCCCGCGTTCTTTTTCGGATCGGCCTCGAATCTCGCCGCCTTTATGTAATGAGTGATGGCCGTGTTCGGATCGGACTTCAATTTTGATTTGGCGATTACCCAATTCAAATAGGCGAGCGCCTGATCCTTGCTGGCGACGGGAGCGAACGGCTTGCCGGCTTCGATCAAAGAGATAGCCTTCATCGCGGCCTGGGCCGATTCCTGCCGCACAGCTTCGTTATCAAGCCCAGCCAAACCCATGATGATGTTTACGGGAGCGTTATCCGGATCGGTAGCCAGAAGCTGTTTGCCGTAGGTTATCTGATTTGCATAATTCTTGCTCTTGACTGCATCTTCAAACTTCTTGGCCGTGTCTGCCTTACCCATCACTTCGTCGTACTTGGCGACGAACTTCTTCATGTACTCAGCCTGCTTATCGGCCGGATCCGCGGGACAGTTGTCGAGGTACAGCTTGGCTGAATCATACGCAGTCTTCTGCTGCTCAGCCGTACCCTTGAAGTTATCGTAAAAAGTTTTATACCAGGCGCCTTTGTTTTCGTCGTTGCACTCCTGCTTTTGGGCGAGCACAGGCACAGCAAACACTGCCAGCATAGCGGCGAGCGCCAGGGTTTTAATCGTTCGTCTCATGTTGATTTCCTAAAGCCTCCGATCGATTCCTAACTTAATTTGATGATGCAACGTCGTCGGATTGCATGTCGCCTCTCCGGCAAGGTCTAAGATGCAATTGGCGAGCCGCTCGTTGTCACTACCACAACTCGTCCTAATGGGATCCGGGATTGACTGCGACGCAGAGGCGCAATAATCAGGCAACTGCGGCGTAAGTGTCAAGCTGAAATATCGGGCTGTTTTGCGTGTTACAGGATCACATCAAAAATGCCGAACTCTCGCAAACTACCTGTCCGAGAGTTCGGCACTCGAGAATGTCGCAAAACGAGGCGAAGTTGTAGCTTCGCCGTATTTATTGATTCGGCTGAATCTTTCTTTGACGCACATCCGGCGGATCGTTAGAAACCGGTTTGGCCGGTGTGGTTCCCGGCTTAGTTGCCGGCTTGGGTTTATTCTCAACGGGCAACACGGTCGCTTTGACCTTGCTCTTTGATTCAGGCGCAACCGGACCAGCCGGCGGAGTCGTGCCGGCATCAGTGGCCTTGTTGGCTTCGGCGGCCGCGGCTTCTTCCACGGCATTTGCTTCCGCTTCAGTCGCGGCCTTCGTTTCCTGAGCTTCCTCGTCTAACGCCGCGGCCTTCTTATCGCCGGTCTTTCCGTCTTCAGCATTATCGGCGACCTGGAAGTTGATCAACGTTCCGAAGCGCGGACTCAATGCGCGATAGATGTTGCCGGCTACTGCGGCAGGTAAATGGTTACGGGCGTCTGTGCCACGCGTAATGACGACTATGGCCAGGCGGGGATTTACCACCGGAGCATAAGACGTGAACAGCCCCAACCAGGATCCCTGGCCGATGCACGTGCCAGTCTTTCCGGCCACGGTTTGTTCGGGGCGATAAGCCTTCCGGCCTGAACCATAATTCACGGCGCCGATCATGCCGGGCAGCATGCGCCGCCAGGTGTCGTCACCGATGCTGAGTCTGCGGCGAACTTCCGTCTTGAATTGACTGTTCTCTTCGACAGTGCGCGGCACGTGCGGCACCACCAGCTTGCCGCCGTTGGACATGGCGGAAACCATGGTGGCCAGCTGAATCGCGGTAACTTCAAAGTCGTCGCCGTGAGAACTCATATGGTTTACGGCATATCCCGTTTTGAATAGCGGCACCCGTCCGGCATATTCGTTCGCATAGTTGATTCCGGTCTTTTCTCCCAGACCCATTTCGCGCGCGTAACCAACCATCTTGTCAAACCCGACGGTTCCGCCAACCCGCTGGAAATAAGTGTTATTTGAATAAGCCAGCGCATCGGTAAGATCGATTCGATAATCACCACCGTCGCTGACCGACTCCATCGGCGAAATCACTTTCTCGGAGATTCCCGCCACGCCGGTTACCAGCTTGATAGTCGAGCACGGTTTGAAACCACGACGCAGTCCCCACTCCTGATTCACGACGGTATAGACGCGACCGCTCTTCGGATCCATCACGACGACGGTGCCGGCATGATGACCCAGCGCCTCAACCGCGGCTTTGCGTACTTCCAAATCTTCGCCCACCGTACTGTCATTAGCGATGTTGCTCTGAACTTCATTGCGCATCGCTTCCTCGATGGCTCGTTGTCTGGCAATCGCCGCCTGACGCGCGGCTTCAGCGCGACGGCGAGCTTCCGCGAGCGAGCGACGATGAGTAGCCTGGAAACGTCTCATTTCCGCGGCGAGCTCGCGCTTGCTTAATTTGCGGCCCGCGCGTTTTTGAAGTTTGGCAATATAAGCCGATTGTTCCCGGGCAGCCCGGGCCCGTTCCGCGCGCAGTTCGCGCTTTGATACGGCCCGGCCGCGACGGCTGGAGCGGGCCACCTGACGGCGATTTCCCCGCGCACTTTTTCCGGCGCGCGCCGACTTTTTCGACGCAGCGCGGCTACGGCCATGTTTCTTGGCCGCGGCCTGTGTTTCCCATGTTGTTGAACCGATTAGTATAAGGACGAGCAGAAGATTAAACGATAAGAAGGCGACCCTTGGGGAACGATTTAGCTTCATTGGCAACTCCCTCGAAAAAAAGTAATAGCGTTGCTACCGAGGCGGAACGGAAAAACTCTCGTGCTTTGTATGCGGTCGAGGGGCGACTCGCGTGTTCGTTCTTGTAAAGCTTAGAAACTTTTAAGGGTGCCTTAATTCCGGCGCTCAAAAAACTTCCCGAGTTCGAATTCCACCGTTCGCCAAATGTGAGGCGGGACCAGCTTCCCGTGGGCAGCCTCAATCGGGGTTTGCTTTGAGGCCGCCGCAACTATAACATCGGCCATAACGAAACAGCAACACGAAAATCAGCCATTCTTATGATGAGTTTGGCTTATATATTGCTGCAAGAACTGGCCTTGTCGAAATTCCTTAACAGCTTCCGGGTTCGCCTGCTGCTACTGCTCGGCACGGTGCTGGTGTTGACCATCGGCGTCCAGTATTACGTCAACCAGCGCTCGGTACGGCGTAATACCGAATTCATTGTGCAGCAACAGCAGGCGATCGTGGTGGGTGTGGCTGTGGGAGTGCAAAGCATTTCCAGCGGAAAGTACCTCGACCAGATGAAGAAGGAGTCAGCGCAGCCATTCCTCGGCGAGCACTCTGAACGGATCAAGAATATCCTGATTGTAGATGAACACGGGAACATTAAAAACAGCCTGGACGAGACCCAGGCGCCTCAACTCAATCCGGACAAAAGTGTCCGTCATGTTAATGTGAAGGACGTCAGGCTTCCGCCGCTGAGCAGCGCCGTCGACCTCTCCACTGATAACACCCCTCTCCCCCAGGGTATGACGATCGCACCACAGAATGAGGCTGGTAGTGCCGGAGCATTCTACTTCCCGGTGACGACGGAAATGGGCCGGCGCTATGTAATCGTGGTGCTGGAGTCAGCCAACACGATGACGGTTTTATTGAAGCGCGAGGCTCAGCAGTCGTTGCTTTACACGTTGGCCGTCCTACTCGTAACAACTTTTCTGACCGCAATTGTGGTCTGGCGTTTCACGCGGCCAATCAAGTCTTTGTCGATTGCTGCGCGGCAGGTGGCCGCCGGCGATTTTTCGTATCGCGTTCCGGAAACGAAACGACGCGATGAAATGGGCCAACTGACGGGCCAGTTCAACGAGATGACCGTCAAGCTCGCCCGCACGCGCGAGCTCGAGGCGCAACTCTACAATGCCGAGAAAGCGGTGGTAGTAAGTCGCCTGGCCTCGGCGATCGCTCATGAGATTCGCAACCCTTTGAACTACATCAATCTCACGCTCGATCACCTGCGCGCGACTTTTCCGCCTGAAGATCCGCAAAAGAAGGAAAAGTTCGAGAGCCTGACGAAACAACTTAAGTCCGAAGTCGGGCGCATCAACGATCGCATCACCGAGTTCCTGAACTATTCGCGGCCGCCCAAACTGAATCCCGAGCCGATCGATCTCGAAGCGTTAGCGCGCGACGCTTTGCGCATTTTCGAAGTGCAGACGAGTGAAACCGGCGTGAAGACTACTGTCACATCGCTCGGCAACGCGCCCCCGGTGATGGCCGATCCGGATTCGTTGCGTTCGGCCCTGACAAATCTAATCATCAACAGCCTGCAGGCAATGGACGGCCACGGCGGGTCGGTGACGCTGACTTTGTCGGGTGAAGATGATGGCCGCCGGGTGCGTATTGATATTGCAGATTCGGGCCGGGGCATCGAGCCGGACGATATTTCGAAAGTGTTTGAGCCCTATTATTCAACCAAGGAAACGGGAACCGGCCTGGGATTGGCGATCGTTAAGAAGGCGATCGACGATCATCACGGCACGATTGCGGTAAAATCCAAAGTCGGAGAAGGAACCACGTTTACGATTACGCTGCCGACAGAACCGTTGGAGGCGGCGAGCGGATAGACTGGAGCGCAAAGACTGGAGCGCAAGCGTCCTCGCTTGCAAACGGTAGGTAAGCGTCTCGCTTGCATTACGGATAATGTAAAGAGCAACCGGGACGGTTGCGCTCCAGTCAACCGAATCAATCATGCCACGAAAAACCATTCTCGTTGTTGACGACGAAAAGCCGCAACGCGACATTCTGCAAGAGATTTTGTCGAGCGCCGGCTATGACGTCACCTCGGCCGCTTCAGGTGAGGCCGCGCTCAAGTTCGCCAAAGACCGTAGTTTCGATCTCGCCCTGACGGATCTAAAGATGACCGGCATGGACGGCATCGAGCTGCTGCAACAACTGCTGGCGCTCGACTCTTCCATCATCGTCATTTTGCTGACCGCGCACGGGACGATTGATTCGGCCAAAGAGGCCCTGCGTCGCGGCGCTTTCGACTATCTGCAAAAACCGTTCGATCGCGAGCGCCTGCTGGAAACGATCAAACGCGCGCTCGGCACGCTCGATCGAATCGACGTCGAAATCATCTCGGCCTCGCCGAAGATGGAAGCGGTGAAGAAAATGATCCTGAAGGTCGCGCGATCGAACTCGACGGTTTTGATTCGCGGGGAATCGGGCACGGGCAAAGAGCTGATCGCGCGCGCGATTCATAATCAATCGCCGCGGAGTTCAGAGATGTTCCAGGCCGTGAACTGCGCGGCGATTAATGAGAATCTGCTCGAATCAGAATTGTTCGGCCATGAAAGAGGTTCGTTCACCGGCGCGCACGCGGACAAGAAGGGCCTCTTCGAAATTGCCGATCGCGGCTCACTCTTCCTCGATGAAATTGCCGAGCTGGATGTCAGCATGCAGGCCAAGCTGCTGCGGGCTTTGCAGGAACGCCGCATCCGCCGTGTCGGCGGCAACTATGAAATTCCCGTGGACGTGCGCGTGGTGGCGGCCACTAATCGCGATCTCCGCGCGATGGTTGCGGACGGACGCTTCCGTGACGACCTGTACTATCGCATCAACGTTTTGTCGGTTGACGTGCCGCCTCTGCGCGAGCGACGCGAGGATATCCCCGTGCTCATCGATTTTTTCCTGAAGAAGCACACGAAGAATACTTCGCGGCTGGTCAGAGGGCTGACGCCGGAAACGAAAAAAATTCTGAACGACTACGGCTGGCCGGGAAATGTGCGGCAGCTCGAGTCGGCGATTGAGCGCGCAATCCTTTTGTGCGAAGGCGACATGATTACGCCGGAAGACTTGCCTTCCGAGGTGCGCCAGGAATCGCAAAGTCCCATCACCGGCGGATTCAAACTGCCCGCCGAAGGAATAAACTTTGAAGACGTCGAGAGGAACTTGATCCTGCAAGCGATGGATCAGACCGATTACAACATCACAAAGGCGGCCAAGCTTCTCGGTCTGACTTTCCGCACGTTGCAGTACCGTCTGGAAAAATTTGGGATTAAGCGGGCCGACGGCAAAGAAGACGGAAAAGATAAGGAACCAACCGAAGAATAGTCGGTGTCTAAGAACGCAAGCCGGTAACGACCGGTACGTTCAAGACCAAACTTATTCTTTGGAGGTTCTTATGCGATTTACCACTCTCCTCGTTTTGATCGTAACGCTTTTCGGTTTATCAGGTTGCAGCGAAGGTATGCGGAATGCCGAGGGGCCGGCAACGGCAACCCAGGCAGGCGATACGAAAAGCATTGCAGCCACAAGTGAAGACCCGAAACAGCAAGCCCACTTAGGCAAGCAGATTTCCCTGAATCAGGTCGATGCCTTAAGCACTGTGGCCCTCGCGGCGGAGCGGAAGATAATCCGAAACGCTAACCTGAGCATCGAGGTCAACTCCCCGACCGAAACCCAACGCAAGATCGCCTCAATTGCCGAATCACACCAGGGTTTTGTAGTCACGACGGAGGCCACCCAGCGACAAACGGAAAATCGAACCAAGCCCGAGATAACCGTGAACCTGGTCGTGCGAGTGCCGGCGTCGCAATTCAGTCAGACCATGGAAGAAATACGCGGCGCAGGTTTGCGTGTGATTCAGGAAAAAGTCGCCGGACAGGACGTCACCGAAGAATTCATGGACCTCGAGGCGCGGATCAAGAACCAGGAGGCCCTCGAAACTCAGTTTATCGAGATCATGAAGCGGGCAGGCAAAGTCGAAGATGCTCTCAGCGTGCAGCGTGAGCTGGCCGAAGTGCGAACTGAGATTGAGAAGCTGGAGGGCCGGCAGCGCTTTCTGGAAAATCAGGCCAGCCTCTCGACCATCACGGTCACGTTGCAGCCTCCGACCCAGATCGTGAATGCGACGGGTTTCTGGTACAGCGTGAGATCCGCTTTTTCAGATGGCGTAGACGTGGCCTTGGCGATTATCCTGTTCCTGATTCGCGCAGTTGTAGCGCTGGCGCCGATCGCTTTGTTCATCGGATTGCCTTTCGCCTTGATTGCCAGGTTCGTGCTTCGGCGTCTTCGGCGCAAGCCGCTGGGCGAAGTTGAAGCGTCCGCGTAAGAAGCGGTCGCTCAAGGACGCCCCCTCCACCTCGCTTTAGCGAGGTGATTAGCCAGCGCACCACCGGCATAACGGTTTCAACCGTTTCATATTAGGAAGCCGGTAAAACGGCTGTGTCTAATGTGAATGAGAGCGGCTGCTGCCTCAACGGCGCATTTAGTGACAGCGTACCGCTTTACCATAACAAGTGGGTAGAATATTTTCGTAGTGACGGAAGCGATTGAGAAGGGCGGTCGAAACGAACTGATGCGTCTCGTTCAAAAGTTAACCGGGCTCGGCCTACTCTGTGCAGCCCTTATTGCAATCGCCGGTTGTTCCCGGCCGGCGGCGAATCAAGGATCAACAAATGGAGCCGAGCGAAACATCCGGTCATCCGCCGACGTGGTGAAGCTTCGAGCCGCGGCTATCACCTTTTTCCAGCCCGGCAACAGCGAAGTCGGTGTGCCGGTCATCATCGATGAAGGCTTTCACGTTAATGCCAATCCGGCGACGTTTCCTTATTTGATCCCAACCGAAGTAACGCCCGAGAAGGTGGAAGGGATCGAGGTCGGAACGCCGATTTACCCGGCCGCCGAAAAAAAGAAATTTCAGTTTGCCGAGGAGCCGCTCGCCGTCTACGAGGGTAAGGTTGAGATCAAATTGCCTCTGCGGACGTCCGGATTCAAAGGAACGCGAGATTTGCCGGTAGCAGTCCGCGTCCAGGCCTGCGATCAGGAAAAATGTTTTCCGCCTGATACCCTGCATTTGAAGATCGCGGTCGAAGTGAGATGAGCCATGCAGGAGCGGGTTTGGATGATTGCCGCGGCGGCGCTCGGGATCGTCGCCGGAGTTTTTCTTTGGCGGAACAACCTGTCGGCCGCCTTCGTTATTGGTGCGTTGGGCGCGTGCGCGTGGTTTCTAAGTTATCGCGCGCAACTGCGCGCGAAGCTGCCGGACGATGACGAATCAGACGAGGACTTAAATGTCAGTACCGGGAGCGATAGCGACCGGGTTGAAACACATGATCAAAATTAGGCGCGCAACAATTATCTGCCTCCTTCTGATTTCCGGTCTGACCTGTTTTGCTTCTGCTTCACCGCCGTCGGACGAGTCCGATGTCCGCAATGCCGTCCAGCGCATCTTCGATCAGTTGAAGAGCGGCAATTATGCGGCGCTTTACGATTCACTTCCTTCATCGTCGCGAGCGAAGCTCTCACGCGACCGTCTGGTTCAGGGTCTGCAACGGAGTCAGGATGTTTTCCAGCTTCAGCGAATTGAAATCGGCGCGGTCCGGGTGTCGGGAAACCTCGCGGTAGTCGATACCGTGATGTACGCGCACATGAAGCCGCTGAATTCTGATGGCAAGCTCGTCGTGCAGCAATACCTGGTTCGTGAAAATGGATCGTGGCGCGTCGCCACGGGAGACAACGCCACCATCAACACCTTCCTGAAAAACAATCCAGGTTTCGGCAAGAAGTTCCCCATCAAGAAACCGCAAGCCTTCATCAATCAAAATGGTAAGTGGATTCCGGTCCCGCTGGTGAGGAGATGAGCTTCACGCAGGCCAGAAAAAAATCAACATCGACAAGATTTACAGGATTAACAAGATAGGATGGGCTCACCTTATTTCCTAATCTTGTGAATCATGTAAATCCTGTCAATTCTTCTTTGACTAGCTCGCGGCCCTGCCTTGCGGTCGGGCTTCTGACACTAGCTCATCATCAAATCTTCAAATGACAATTGCGCGTCGTCGGTTTGCAGGTGGTGCGGACTGGAAACGCGGGGCACGTCCAGAGCTTCGCGCACTGCGTCGAGGTGGAAACGAATGATGCGCGGCGTGAGCCGCACGGAAGGGATGCGCCGCTTCTGCGCCAGGCGACGCACGGTCGATTCACTCACCTGAAGAATTTCAGCGAGCTGTTTCGCAGTAAGGAATTCTTCGCGATCGGACATTTTGGAGTTGTGGCACAGACTTCAGTCTGTGATGCTGATGGTGAGTCACAGACTAAAGTCTGTGCCAATAAAATCTACTTCGAAATCTTTTTGTAAGTCAGCGCCACGCGGTACACGGCCGCGTTTTCGACCTCAACATCTTTCGCAGACGGTTCGGTACCGTCGGCTTTGAGCGTCAAACGATACTTCGCCAGGTCAGGCGGCAATCGAAAAACGAATTCACCCGTTTCGCCGGTGATTCGCGAATCGAGTTTCTGTACGGAATCTCCGTCGATAATACGCGCCAGCTCAACGCGGACACCCGAGACGCTGCGGCCGTCTTCAGTGAAGACGCTGCCGCGAATAAATGTGATCGAGCCTTCGTCAATCTTCAAAAATAATCGGTCCGCCAACGTGCGAGTCTCGCCAGCTTTCACCGCGACATCAGGAATTGTTCCGACGCTCAAACCTGCTTTGCGAAACCTGACGCTGTAAACACCCGGCGGGACGCGTGAAACCAGGAAGTCCCCTTTCTTATCGGTCGTTGTCTGTCTCACTTCCTGCTCGCCCTGCAATAGAGTGACCAGCACTCCCGAAGCCGAGCCGGTTTCAACTCGCACCTTTCCCTTGATCGCGCCCAGCGTTTTGTCCTGAGCACTGCAAACAGACGAAACCAGGAAAAGCAAACCTATGACAAACCCAGACCTGCGTAGGAACATCGTAATTACCTCGTTTTCCGTGACTGCAAAATTATCACGACCGGCGCGGCTAAACCAGCGCTAGAGTCGAGAGTCTCACGCTTCAAGAAGCTGCACTGCACTTTTGGAGTGCGCCGGCAGAGCGCAGCGGCGACGGCGCTTTGGATCGTCTTGGAAGGTGGTCCCAAGCGTGAAATCTCCACTGCAAAGTCGGACACTAAGAATCAACCTGCCAATCCAAAGCGCCGTCGCCGCTGCGCTCTGCCGGCGCACTCCAAATAGATGAACGCTCGGCATCCCGGAGCTTAGGAAGTTACCCGAATTCTTTTGGTTGCCAACCGAATGGCGGCCGGTTGCTCGCGAGCGTATAATCACACCCAATCGTCATGTCACGCCGAGTTATTCCATCCAAATCAACAGTGCTTTCGTTCCTTGCTTTGATGATCCTGGTCTTTGGGTTTACTAACGGCCGGGGCCAGCAGGATCCCCCACCGCAAGAACGGCCGCGCCGCACCATGCCGGCCAATGCCGAGCCGCAGGATGTCATCAAGATCGATACTGACCTTGTTCCGATCAACGTCACCGTCACCGATGCGAAAGGACGCTTAATTCGGAATCTAAGAAAAGAAGATTTCAAACTGTATGAGGACGGCGTCGAACGCCCGATCGCTTCGTTCAATATCGAAACGATAGCGGGCGCGCCGCGACCACTCGCAATTGTTTTCGCGATCGATCTGTCCGGGAGCATGACCGCCGAAGAAGTCGCGCGCGTGAGTGAAGCCATGCGCGAGTTCTCGCGCCGCCTGGCCGATCATCCGGCGGTTTTCGGTCTGATGACCTTCGGCATGGAGGTCAAGACGGTGCAGTCGCTCACCGCCGATCGACAAAAACTCGAGCGCGCTTTTCAGCGGCTGGCCCATGAGCCCAACGGCATGTCCACACATACTTACGATGCCGTGGACGATGCCGTGCGCATGCTGGCGCGACACGCACCGCTGACGCGCGAGCATCAATTGGTCAAACGTGCCGTCGTAGTAATTTCTGATGGCTTCCCGGTCGGCGATACGGTTTCGCCTGAGACTGTGATCGATCGGGCCAACGCCGCCGACACCAGCGTCTATGTCGTGACGATGCCTTCATACACGCGTCTGCTGGCAGCGGCGCAAACGGGCCCACTACCGACGCCGCTCGACGTCAGCGGTCTGGTCGAGCGCACCGGCGGGCGCAGCATCTACGCTAATGAAAAAGATTTAGGGCCGCTTTTTCGCGCGATCGCGGAAGAGGTTGCTTCGGCTTATGTTCTGGGTTTTTATCCGCCCGCGGACACGCGGAATGACGGCAAGCTGCACACGCTCAGGATTGAAGGACCAGCCGGTATGACTCTGCGCCAGAGCCGCGCGGGATACCGGGCGAGGAATAAGTAGGCGGAAGACGGAAGGCAGAAAGCAGAAGGCAGTTTAGAGTTCAGCCTCTAGGCTGGCATTTTCGCCACAGCAAGCTAAAGCTTGAACTCTAAACTGCTTTCTGCCTTTCTGCCTTCTGCCTTCTGTTCTTCAATACTCATCCTCGTCGTCATCGTCGTCTGCATCTTCCTCTTCGACGATATCGAGTTCGACGGGATCGAGGCCGACAACCTCTAATCGGACTCCGCACTCTTCACATTCGACTGTCTCGCCTTTATCCGCATCCAAATCGACGTGGACATCAGCTTCACATTCAGGACACGTTCCAGTCGGCACTTCTTATACCTCCATGATTGAATGAGCTATCTCGTCAATCTAATAGGCCCAAAGGATTTTTGCAATAACATTTGTTAGCCAGAGCGAAAAGGTAAGTGAATTTTGGAGTGCGCCGGCAGAGCGCAGCGGCGGCGGCGCTTTGGATGTTTTGGAGTTCCCCTTCAAGCGCGCGTTGCATCCAGCCGGGGCCGCGTAAACGCGAAGCTCGATCCAAAGCGCCGTCGCCGTCCCGACAAGTCGGGACTCTGCCGGCGCACTCTAAAAAAGATGAACTGAGGGAATCCACAGAATCGGTCGGCGTAGTGCCGAGAACATTATGGTGGTTGACCTGACCAAGTCGTGATAGCATCCGCGTACCTGGTGAACGTTCTCCAACGTAATAATAGGCGGCAATGCTAGAGCCCCTGCAAATGCGTGCCCCTTCAAAACGCTGGTTAGCGCTGGCGGGCATCTTGTTTGTTTCCACCGCATCGCTGGCATGGAGTTTCACCCGACTTCGACGTCCGGCAAAAATTGAAGGGGCACCCGCCTTAGAACAGAAGGCAGAAGGCAGAAAGCAAAAGGCAGCTACTGACCGGGCGATCTCAGCTAGTCAACCAACCAGTCCATCGTGTCCATCATGTCCATCCAGTCCACTGCTCGATTCAGACAACGATGGCCTCCCCGACGTCGCCGAACTGCGCACCTACCAGGATCGCGACAGCTTCCGCCGCTGGTTTACTTCAATTGCCGAAATCCAGTTCTATCAATTGAGCGAACAATGGAATGATGAGCAGCGTGATTGCGCGGGACTGGCGCGGTTTGCGATGCGCGAGGCGTTGCGCCGGCACGATCGCATCTGGTTTCAGAAAATGGGGCCGGGCTATGAGACGGTGGCGTCGGACGTGGGCGCATTTGATTTGGACCACAATCCGCTCGGCGAAAAAATCTTTCGCACCGATTTTGGATCGTTTCATGAAAGCGATCTGCGAAACGGCAGATTCTCAGAATTTGCCGACGCTCGTTCGCTGAAAAATTTCAACAGCGTCTTTGTCACGCGCGATCGGCGCGAGGCCCAGCCTGGCGATCTGCTTTTCTTTTATCAGCCCTGGGTACAGAAGTTTCCCTATCACGTCATGATTTTTCTTGGCCCGGCCCGCGTGACTCCTAATGGCGCGCAGGACTGGGTCGTTTATCACACCGGCTCGTCGCCAATCGATAAAGGAACGGTGAAGAAGGTTGAGCTGTCAGTGCTCGATCATCATCCGAATTCCCGCTGGCGTCCGGTTGAGAGCAATAAGAATTTTTTGGGTTTTTATCGATTGAAGATTTTGCAGTGAATCAATCTCGATGAAATTTCACCACAGAGACACAGAGTTTCCACAGAGGAGCACAGAGTTTTCCTCTGTGAATCTCTGTGCGATCTCTGTGTCTCTGTGGTGAGAATTCTTAGTCAACCGCCTCTTTGGAGAATATCAATCGTGTCAGAAACTAATCCCCGTGTTCGTCGCTACCTTGCGACCGCTATCATCTACCTTGCGCTGGTCGCATCGGTCTTCGGCTTTAGCGTCATCCGCGCGCGCACTACGCCCGCGCCGACAGAACCACCGCCAACGGAAACCGCGAAGGTCCCCAGCACCGAGCCGTATTTTTCGCTGACGACGAATCGCACTTACTCGCCGAATGAATCGACGCGCATGTGGGCCAGTTATCAGAACGTCGATTATCTGGACTTCCGCGTCTATCGCGTGAAGGACCCGAACAAGTTTTTCAAGCAGCTCGACGATCCGCACGAGATGGGCGAGAAAGAGAAAGAGCAAATCTCGAAAGGTTACGGCGCGCGAGTTTCCCTGCTCGAACGTACGCACCGGCTCAAGAGTTCTTTATTTTCAGCCGTGAAAGAGTATGTCCGCACGCACCTGCAAAAAAACCATCGCGAAGTCTTCAACGAAAAGTTTCGTAAAGAGAAAGACACTGAGCGCACGCCGCTCAACGTCGCGACTGACTACGCGCGCGTGCCGCTGTTGAATCCCGAGCAGAAGGTCAAGGATTGGCGCGAGAAGTTGCCGGCGCTCGAGAACGAATACGACAGCCGGATGATCTCGCTCGGTAAAGTCGACCCGGGCGTTTATCTGATTGAAGCGGTTAACGGCGGACTGCGTGCCTACTCGATCGCCATCGTGACGAATCTCACGATGATCGAAAAAACCAACCGGCACGGTCAGGTGGTCGCTTACATCGTCGATCGTAAAACCGGCGCACCGCGTGAAGGTGTCGCGGTTGAGGTAACCAAGGCAAAACAGACGCTGGCAACTGGAACGACCGACAAGAGTGGCGTTTTTAAAACCGAGGTCAAACTTCCCGACACTCCTGAGACCCCGGCGGAAGATGTCGATCCCGAATCAAAGGGCAACGCGTTTCTGATCATGGCGCGCGAGCGCGACAACTTCGTCATCTCTGACGTCGATTCGTTCTATTTCGGCGGCGAGTACGGCGAGGACGCCGTGCTTACGGGCGAAGACGTGACCAGTTACATCTACACCGATCGGCCCATCTATCGTCCGGCGCAAAAAGTTTATTTCAAAGGCATCCTGCGCCAGTGGAACCGCGACGGTTATCAATTGATCGACAGTAAGACCGTCAACGTCGTCGTCGAAGATCCCAACAACGGAAAGATTTTCGAGAAGGACCTGCCCATGTCGGCGCGCGGAACTTTCAGCGGTGAAATCGATATCGGTGACGAAGCGCCGCTCGGCAGCTACAACATCACGGCCGCGATTGGCGAAGCAAAATCGAGCGGCTACTTTGAAGTTCAGGAATACAAGAAACCGGAATTCAAAGTCACCGTCAAAGGGCCGAAGGAATTCGCCGCCGTCGGCGAGAAGGTCAAGTTCATCGTCAATGCCAATTACTTTTTCGGCGCGCCCGTCACTAACGCCGACGTGCATTACTACATTTACAAACAGCGCTATTACCACTGGTGGTGGGACAACTCGGAAGATGAATTTGACGATGCCGCCGGACCGGAAAACGAAGGCGGTGATGAAGAAGACTACGGTTATTACGGCAACGACCTGGTCACTGAAGGCGACGCGGTGCTCAACGCAAAGGGCGAAGCCTACGTCGATTTCGAAGTGCCCGCGCCCGATCCGAAAGAAGAATGGGACTATTCATATCGCCTGGAAGCGCAGGTGACCGACTCTTCGCGCCGCGAGATGCAGGGCGCCGCCTCGTTCATCGGCACGCGCGGAAAAGTTGTCGCTGACGCTTTCCCTGAGCGCTATCTCTACTACCAGGGCGACCAGGCAAAGATTCGCGTGAAGACCGCGGACTATGCCGGGAAGCCTCTTACCGAAAAAGTGACGCTCAAATTCATCGAACAGAAATTTGAGAAGGTCGAGAAGCAGGAAGAGAACAACGGCTATAAGTACACAATCACCGATTACATTCTGCACGAGCGCGAGCTGGGGTCGGCTGAAGTGCAGACGGACAGCCAGGGCAACGGGACGTATGACTTCACAGTTCCCTCGCCCGGGAGTATCTACGTCAAAACGATCGTAAATGAGAATGGAAAGCAGATCGTCAATCGTGGCGGCTCGTTCTGGGCGCCCGACAAGAAAGGCGAGTGGGCCGACTTCTCGTATCGCGACTATGACGAGAAGGCAATCAAACTTGTACCCGACAAGAAATCTTATAAGCCGGGCGAGACCGCACACGTGCTGGCGATGCTGCCGGCCGATAAAGCACACCTGCTGGTCACAACCGAGCTTTCGGAAGTGCTCAGCGTCCGGCAGCTCGACGCGTCGGGCCGCAGCATCGTGATCGACGTGCCGATCGAAAAGAACTATGCGCCGAATGTTTATCTCGACGTGTCGTTCGTCAAAGACAACGACATGTACAACCAGAGCGAGGTGCTCGCCGTGCCCGCGCGCGACAAGATGCTCAAGCTCGACATCATTCCCAACAAGAGCGAATTCAAACCGCGCGAAGCTGCTTCGTATACGGTCCTCGCGCGGAACGAAGATGGCTCCCCCGCAGCCAACACTGAAATCAGTCTCGGCATTGTCGATGAAGCGATCTACAGCATCGCGACCGAGACAGCTGGAAATATCAAGCGCGATTTCTATGGCAAGCGCTACAACGAAGTGCAAACCAGTCTCGCGGTTCACTACACGTTCACCGGTTACGCGGGCGACAAACCTGCGTACCTGGCGAAAAACAAATCGGCTTATCAACTGGCCGATTTTAAGAGTGAAAGTACTTCCATGGCCGAACCGACCGTGCGCAAAGAATTCAAAGACACGGCGTTCTGGCAGCCCGACGTCGTTACCGGCGGCGACGGCAAAGCCACTATCAATTTCAAACTGCCCGACAACCTGACGACGTGGCGCGCCACCGCTCGCGCCGTTACGGCGGACACGCGTGTCGGCTCGGCAGTGCAGAAAACCATCGCGCGCAAGGACGTAATCATGCGTCTGGAGATGCCGCGCTTTCTCACCGAAGGCGACACGGTGACGATCTCGGGTATCGTGCACAATTTCCTGAAGAGCGATAAGTCAACCACGATCTCGCTCGATCTTAATGGCGCGCAGTTGCTCGATTCGCCTTCATCCACCGTCACCATTCGACCGAATGGCGAGCAACGTATCGATTGGCGCGTGCAAGCAAATCAGGTGGGCAAGCTGACGCTTTTGGCGAAAGCGCTCACTGACACGGAATCTGACGCGGTTGAAATGTCCATGGAAGTCGTGCCGCATGGTTTGAAACAAGCGACGGGCAATTCAACGGCCGTCACGCAGAACGATGCCGAGCAAACTTTCTCGCTCGATCTGCCGGGACGCGCCGACGTGCAGGCGCGCAGCTTGCGCATCGAGGCTTCGCCTTCGATCGCCGGCGCGTTGTTCGGCGCGCTCGATTACTTAACCAGCTTCCCGTACGGCTGCACCGAGCAGACCATGTCGAGCTTCCTGCCAAATGTGATCGTGGCCCAAACCTTGAAAGATATTCCGGCGGCAAAGATTCGCGCGTCGAATGATCTCGACACGAAAGTTCAAAAGGGCTTGGATCGTCTCTACGCTTATCAGCACGATGACGGCGGATGGGGTTGGTGGAAAGACGACAAGACCGATCCGTTTATGACGGCCTATGTGGTCGATGGTCTAACGATGGCCAGTCGCGCCGGGTATCAGGTTGATGGCTGGCGGCACGGACAAGCGCGGCAGAAACTTTCGTCTTTGCTCAGTGCCGGCAAGAACGACAACGGCAATCCGATCGACGAAGAGACACGCGCTTACATGATTTATGCGTTCACGGAAAGCGGCGAGAGCGACGGCCACTTCCTTGAAGAACTTTACGGTAAGCGCAACAACCTTGGACCATACGGGCGGGCGCTGCTGGCTTTGGCTTTGCAGGAACGCAAAGACGGCCGCGCGAAAGAAGTCGCCGGCTTGATCGAAGGCGGGGCCCAGCGCGATGAATTCGAAGCGCACTGGCAAACTGCGCGCGTCAACGATTACGGTCGCGACGTTTATCTCGACGCGGAAGCGACGGCGCTTTCGTTGAAGGCTCTATCGCAAATCAATCCCGGCAGCGACTTGTTGCCGAAAGTTGCGCGCTGGCTGGTGAAGAACCGGCGCAACGGTTACTACTGGCTTTCGACGAAGGAAACGGCGTTCGCAATTTACGGTCTGACCGATTACCTGAAAGTCAGCAAGGAACTTTCGCCTGACTATTCTTACGAAGTTTATTTGAACGGAGTGAAAGTCGGTGGCCAGCACGTCGGCACTGCCGAAGCGACGAACGCCCAAAGCGTTACGATCTGGAAGAAGGGCGAAGAAATCGGCGCTGCAAATCAGATCAAGATCGTCAAGCACGGCAAGGGCGCGCTTTACGTTTCGTCCGCGCTTGAATACTTCACTGCGGATGACAATGTGCCGGCGCAATCAGCCGGCGGTTTGAAGATTACTCGCGAGTATCTGCGTTTGCGGGTGTCCGAGGACGAGAATGGCAAAGCGAGTTGGAAGATCGAACAGCTGGGCAACGGCGAACTGCGCTCGGGCGACATGATCGTCGTGCGGCTGAAGCTGACTGGGCCACGCGCGCAGTATCTGATGATTGAAGATCCGATACCTGCGGGCGCCGAACAGGTGGCGCACGTCAGCGGCATCTATCTGAATTACTCGCTGGGGCAATGGAGCGACTGGTACAGCCAACGCGAGTTTCGCGACAATCGCACCGCCATCTTCATGAATTACTTCGACGGCGACGCGACACTGCAATACGCGATGCGTGTCGAGGTGCCGGGCGAATTCAAGATCGCGCCCGCGCGCGTCGAACTGATGTACCAACCGACCGTGCGTGCCAACACGAGTAACGATCGGTTGAGGATTCTGGACAAGAAGTGATTTTGGAATGCGGCGGCTCGACGCGGCTTTGGATATCGTTTGGCTAGCCGCGTAGCGGCGCAATGTTTATAGAAAAACGGAGCAATAAAGATCCCAGCTCCGTAGGAGCGAGACACTCTGTCGCCCATAAATGGGCTAAGACATTTTTCCCGAGTCGTAGGCTATAAACATTTCGCGCCTACGGCACTTCAAGAGGCAAACATGCTTACAACCTTAAGAATCTGGGTCGGCACCATCAAGACCACCTTCACAAATCTCGGCGCACTCGCTGTCTTCGCCATCACTTACGCGTTGTTCCTCGCGGCGCTCTACTTTTTCGTGACGACACGCGAAGCCACCGTCTCGCAGGTATTAATCACTTACCTGTTGATGATTCTGATTCCGGCGCTGTTCTTTGTCCTGCAGGCAGCCATCATCGATCGCGTTCGCGACGGAAAGTTTCAGTGGCGGCTGATCGTGGTCGATGCTGTGAAGTTTTTCGTGGTCACGATCCCGATTTTGCTCATCGCCTGGCTCCTCTACTATCTACTGAACAAATGGCAGGTGCGCTACCCGGCTCCAACGGTCGTAACTTTCCCGATCGCTTCCGGGCCACCCAAACCTCAGCCATTTCATTTGGCGTCCGTAATTTTCGCCACGGTGCGCTTCGTGCTGTTCGGTATCGCGCTGCCGCTGGCGGCAATTCACCTATGGATTGCAGTTGCCGGCGGCGGCGTTCGCGCCCTGTTCGCGGATGGCCCGCAATCACTACTCAAGAGAATTGGCGCGGCCCTGGCGCGCGCTTTCGCTTCTGATTCGGTTTTGATTTATGCGCTGGGACTTTTGATCTTCGTCGGCGTGCCATATGCCGCGTTGTTCGTTCCCTTCACCGTCAAGGGTAATAAGACTGACTTCGCGGTTTTCATTCTGCGTCTGGTGATCGTTTTCGTTTTCAGTTTGATCGGATGGCTGGTGACTATTAGCGCGCTGGTCAGAAACTATGACGACGCCGCACCTGTGGTTTCGCCGGATCCCGTTCCGGTCCCGATGGAGATGGTCGCCTGATGTTCGTCAAAGCAGGGATTCGCGGAATCGACCGCGCCACGCGCGCGCATGCCTTGCTCCTGTCGGGCGTGTGCGGCGTGATCCTTCTGCTTGGTTTTCCTCTGCCGCAAACTCGCTGGCTGTCGTTTGGTTGGTCGAGTAATGATGCCAAACGCAACGAGGCTGCGATCGATTCCGCTTTGAACGATGCGGCGACGGGCGCGCTCGCGGGTCGCGAAGGCACAATCATCATCATGGACGCGCAGACCGGCCGCGTGCGCGCTTTAGTGAATCCGAAGACAGCTTATGCGCAGGCACAAATGCCGGGCTCGGCATTCAAGCCTTTCACCGCACTGGCGGCGTTGCGCGCGGGCGTGATTGAAGAAGATTCGCGCTCAGTTTGTCCCGGACGATTTACGGGTCTGAGTTTTTCTTTGCCGTGCGTGCATGCTGATCACTTGCCGCCTTTTTCTCCGGCACAGGCTCTAGCGTATTCGTGTAACTACTATTTCGCGACGCTGGGCCAGCGTTTGGGACGCGAGCGATTAGTAGAAACCGCACGCGAGTTCGGCTTTGGCCAGCCGACTGGCCTGTCCGCAAGCGATGAAGTCGCAGGACTTCTGCGACCTTGCGAAAGTGGCGTCAACACCCGAATTCGTGACGTCGAAAGTAATCACGCTGCGACGCAAGCCGACTGTGAAGCGCGCGAAGGCGTGGGCGAAAGTGAACAGATACAGGTTACGCCAATTCAACTGTTGACTGCTTACGCTGCGCTGGTGAACGGCGGACACCTTTATCAACCCGGCCTCGGCAACGCTGAAAGTTTCCATTCAAACGAGCGCGCGCAAATCAATATTTCTTCGACGCATCGGAAAATAATTGCCGACGGCATGGCCGGCGCGATCCGCTACGGCACCGCGCGACAGGCGAAGCTCGATTCGTTGCCGCTCACGGTTTTGGGCAAGACAGGCACCGCGCTCCCGGCAAAAGGTTTTCGCACGAACGGCTGGTTCATCGGATTTGCCGGCCCGTTTCAAAGCAGTCGCGAATTGGATCCGTCACAAGTTGAACTGGCCGTGCTCGTGTTGCTGACTCGTGCGCATGGCTCGGAAGCCGCGGCGTTGGCAAGACCGATCTTTGAGACCTACGCAAGTCTGATAAACGGGAATCAAAACGTTAGTGCGGACGAACGCAAAGAACAGAAGCCGGCCAATTCCGGAATTCGCAATCCGACATCCGCAATTCGCGTCCACCTGGTGCACGACAACGTCACCGAAGAATTGCCGCTGGAGGATTATGTGCTCGGCGTGATGCGCGCCGAAGGCACCACGGAAGCCGAGCCCGAGAGCTTGAAGGCTCTGGCCATTGCGATTCGCACTTACGCTTTGAAGAATGCCGGACGTCACGCGAAGGACGGCTACGACTTTTGCTCGACGACGCACTGTCAGAGATTCAGTGTCGGAAGCCCGATCGTGAGGGAGGGCTCCACCAGCCAAGAGGCCCTCCCTAACGGTCGGGCTTCTGACATGCTAATTGACGCCGTGCGCGCAACCGAAGGCCAGGTCCTGCTCGATGATCGCGGTCAGGTGGCCGATGCATATTTTGGCGCTTCGTGCGGCGGAGAGACCGCGAACATCGGCGACCTTTGGGGCGTGACGCCGCCGGAATATCTCAGTGGCGTGCGCGATGAATACTGTGTCTCCGGGCCTCATGCACACTGGAGTGACGTGATCAGTCGCGCGAATCTCTTGCGCGCGCTGCAAAGCGACACGCGCACCGACGTTGGTAATCGCCTCGATCAAGTTTTCATCAGCAAGCGCGATGAAACCGGACGCGCAGAGTTCATTACCCTCGAAGGCGAGCGCCGCAAGACCGTACGCGGCTGGGATTTCAAAATTATTGTCGGTCGCGTGCTCGGCTGGAATGTTTTGAAGAGTTCGCGATTTGACGTTGCACATTCAGGATCGAACTTCATTTTTCGCGGGAGCGGCTTTGGCCACGGCCTTGGACTTTGTCAGGAGGGCGCGCACGTAATGGCCGCGCGCGGAGCCGGTTATCAGAAGATTCTGGAGAAGTATTTTCCGGGAACGAAGGTTGCGCCGCGTAGCGGTGATGTGAGTCTAGCCCAGCCTCATAAGGTTGGTGCCGATCCGCGCGCAGACGATTGGCGCGCCGATCTGATCCCAGTTTTGAAAGATGCGCCAGTCATTGCAGACCGTAGGTCAACGAAACGCAAGCCGCGTAGCGGCGAAATACTTATAGCTTCACAGCCAGGAAAATATCTTCAGCTCCGTAGGAGCGAAATATTTTCTTCAGCTCGTTTTGATGAACGATCATATTTCGCTCCTACGGAGCTGATGAATCTGTTCTTAAACGCCATCTATAAACATTCCGTCCCTACGGGACTCAATCCGAAGACCCGCATCCTCACTATCTCAAGCGAACACTTTCGCGTCACCTATCCCAGCGACGTCCAGCGCCGCGAAGCTGATCATGTGCTGAACACTCTGGAATCTGCGCGCACCGACTTTATGCGTCGGGCGTCGACGGCTTCCATCTCAACCGGCATCCCAACTTTGGAGATTCGTCTGAACGAAAGCACCGGCGATTTCACTTCGCGCACCGGTCAACCGTGGTGGGCCGCCGCGGCGACCAAAGGCAATCGTATTGAGCTGCAACCCTTCGCTTTGTTAAAACGTCGCGGCGTGCTGATGATGACGCTGCGCCATGAACTGGCGCATGTCTTCATCGATGTAGTCAGTCGCGACCGCGCGCCGCGCTGGCTGGAAGAAGGGTTCGCGATTTATCTCGCCGGCGAAGGTCCCATGTTTTCAAATCACATCAGGCGGGGCGCGATGATGACCGAAGAACTTGAAAGACAACTCGAGCATCCGCGCTCACAACAGGAGATGCGCGCGCTTTATGCTCAAGCGTACCTGACTGTTAATCAACTTGTTCGCTATGAAGGCGAGGCGAGCGTCTGGAAGAAACTGGCGGGCGGTTAGTTATCCACAGATTAATTGGAGTCAGTACCGGGAGCGACCGGTTAGCTCCTGGGGCTCTCGGTCGCTTTTCCATGATACCCGGTCGCTATCGCTCCCGGTACTGACTTCAGTGATCTGCCGATCAGTTATTCACCTGCTCACGAACGGATTGTCTTTCACCCAAAACCGCCAGGGCTTTGTGATCCACTTCTCAGCATAGTCAATTCCGATGCGTGGGCCGCGGGCTATCTCGCGCGGCGAGATTGAAACGCCTTCTTCAAGCCAAACTCGATCGCCTAACAGATTAGCCTTATCCAATCTTCGATCAATTGCCAACGCCAGGCACAGACGCCCTGGCCCACTCGTCAATTCATACTCGGATCGTCCGCGTCGCCGGCGGCGTATCACATCAAGGCCTTCAACTGGTTCGAGCGCGCGCACCAACACCGCATGCGGAACCTCTTCCACGTTCGTCACGACATTGAATTGGTTGTACATGCCATAGACAAAGTAGACGTAGGCAATGCCGCCCAGACCGTACATCGTTTCCGTGCGCTGCGTTCGCCGGCCATTCCAGGCATGCGAGGCGCGATCTTCCGGACCGCGATAGGCTTCAGTTTCGACGATGATGCCGGCGACGCGCGACCCGTTACGATTAGGAACAACGAGTTTCTTGCCCAGCAGATCGCGCGCAACTTCGAGCACGTCTGGCCGGGTGTAGAATTCGCGCGGAAGTTTCATGAGTATTGGAGTCAGTACCGGGAGCGATAGCGACCGGGTCCTGTTCTTTCACCAATCAACCTTAAGAGGCTACCCGGTCGCTATCGCGCCCGGTACTGACCTCATCCGGCGCAGTTGCGGATTATCTTCTTCACCTCATCCGCCACAGCATCACAATCGCAATCACAAATCCAATCACCACGATCGCTCGCCGGATGAACACGCGGCCGACACGTTGCGCGAGGCGCGCTCCCAGATAACCGCCCGTGGTCGCCGCGACGGCCATCCACAGAGCCCTGGGCCAGGAAACCATGTGCGCGATCGAGAAGCTGAAAACCGCAACGCCATTGATGCAAATGCCCAAGAAATTTTTGATGCCGTTCGCGCGATGAATGTCGTGCAGGCCCAGCAGTCCCATGGCCGCCAGCATCAGAATTCCATTACCGGCGCCGAAGTAGCCGCCGTACATCGACGAAAAAAACATGATGATGATGACGACGATCCACCAGCCCCTGGTTGATTCGCTTTCGGCGGACGGCAGATGAAGCCAGCGATTCACCGGCCCCTGAATCATAAATAAGATCGTCGCAAAGAGAATGAGGAACGGAACCAGGCGCGCGAAAATCGGCGATGGCGTCAAAATCAATAACCATGCGCCCACGCCGCCGCCGATCAGACTGACTACGCCCAGGCGCATCAGAATGATCGAGCTGTCATCCATCGTGCGGCGGTATCCAAACAACCCGCCGAGCAGGCCGGGCCAAAGGGCCACGGTGCAAGTCGCGTTCGCGACCTTTGGATCAAGACCCAACCAGATCATCATCGGAAAGACGAGCAGCATGCCGCCGCCGGCGATTGAATTGACCACGCCGGCGACGAAGGCCGCCGCGAACATCAGGATTGCGTGAAACACGCGCGCTAGTCTAGAGGGCAAAGCGCTAAGAGCAAAGAGCTCAGGGCAAGCGCAAAGTGGCACAGACTTCAGTCTGTGATCGCCGGCATGTATCACAGACTGAAGTCTGTGCCACTCGTGTTAGAATGCGCTTACGCTTTCATCAAAGAATTCAGGGGGAAAGAAATGGCAGAAACAGCTATTCGTCCGAAACCAAATGGTCCTTATCTGGTCGAAGGACCAGTGGACATTTACGACACCGCGGGAAACAAAATCGAAACCGCCGATCGTCCGAAGATTGCGCTGTGCCGGTGCGGCGCTTCATCGAACAAACCATTCTGTGACGGGACACACAGCAAGATCGGATTTCAGGCGGCCGAAACGATCAATCCTGAAAGCGCGGAAACTCAACCGTAGCAAGTCGGTCCTTTCTCGCCGCGGAAACCGAAAATCCCGACCGTGAGATTCATCCGGCCGCTGATAATCGTCATACTCTTCGCGCTGCTGATTGCCGGTACTTCGCAATCGGCAGCGCGAACATTTGCGGCGGGGGTACGCACGCCTCCGGCGTGCTCAAACAATAAGCACGATTTGCGAACAAGCACGCCGGAGGCGTGCGTACCGGTTGGCCCGGCGAAAACTCTAAAGCTGCGCGTGATGACCTACAACATCCACGTAGGCATCGGCATGGACAAAAAGCTCGACCTGCCGCGCATCGCCACGGTTATCAACGAGCAGAAACCGGACCTGGTGGGCTTGCAGGAAGTCGATCGCGGAGTCGCGCGCACTCAACGCATCGATGAGATCGTCGAACTGGCCAGGCTAACGAAAATGAATTACGACTTCGCGTTTAATTTGAGCTACCAGGGCGGCCAGTACGGAGTTGCGATTCTGTCTCGATTTCCAATCAAGGCAATGGAGCACCGGCTCTATCAAGACCTGCGCGAAGCTGAGCGGCGCGGCTTTCTGCGCGCCGAAGTGTCCGTCGGCGGCAGCACTGTGAACTTCATGACTACGCATCTGGATTATCAGTACGACGACGGCAGGCTGTTTGAAGCCCGGCAACTTCTGGCTGCCATCAAAGACCTTAAGGGGCCGCTCATTATCGTCGGCGATTTCAACGATGTGCCGTCAGGACAGACTTATCAATTAATGCGCGAGCAGTTCAATGACGCGTGGATTGAAACTCGCCGAACCGATGAAGGGTTTACGTATCCCGCGGATAAACCTGCGAAACGAATCGACTATGTTCTTACGCGCTCGAGCGACTCGATTCGAACGAAACGAGCTTGGATTGTTTACACGCTGGCGTCAGACCACGTTCCGGTAGTTGCCGATCTGGAAATTGGAAATCGGTAACTTAGTCGCCCCTCTGCCTCACAAACAGTTGCACCATGACATGGGTAGCACCGCGTGAGCTGCGAAGCAGCGCTCAGAGCTAAGCCCAAGGTGAGGCCTTGGGACCACTGCAGCAAATTACTCGAAGCCGCGAAGCGGCGTCAGATAATAATTGACCGTGGAAACAGTACTCTGTCGCTGCTCCGCAGCTTTATATGTTTTTTTGTTTTGACCCAGGGCTCGCAGACTCGCCCCTGGGCTTAACCCTGCTCGCCGCTCCGCGGCTTTCAAGAGGCTGCTTGAGTGCGTTCCGTTGTCTTAAACGGCCACTCGCCGCGCGTGCGTGCGCGGATGAAATAGATCGTGAGGCCGACGAGGGCGAGCACGGCCGCGTAGCGTACTTCTCTCAGAAAGTTCTTGCGTGAAATGAGCACGTAGACAAAACCGCCCAGCGCGATCAGCGCGGGCAACGGATAAAGCCACATGCGAAACGGACGCGGCAAGTCGGGGCGCCGCACGCGTAAGACGATCACCCCCACAATCTGCGCGAGGAACTGGACCAGGATGCGAATCACGACGAGCGAAGCGATTACGTCGGCCAGACGGAAAAAGCAGAACACCGTCGCGATGCCGCCCATGACCAGCAGCGAGACATAAGGAAAGCGATGGCGCGGGTGGACCTTTTCGAAAATGCGGAAGTAGTTGCCGTCACGCGCAGCGGCAAAAGGCACGCGCGAGTAGCCCAGGAGCAGAGAGAAAACGGACGCGAACGCCGTCCACATGATCAAAGCCGTGGCCACGAGACCGGCTTTTGGTCCATACAGCCGTTCCATGAAGGACGAGATGACGTAACGCTGCGCCGGCGTGTTGGCCGTACCCGCAAACTCGCGCCACGGGATGACGCCGAGGATCGAGATGTTCATCACGATGTAGATGATCGCGACGAACAGGATCGAGAGCAGTACTGCGCGTGGGATCGTGCGTCCCGGATCTTTAACTTCACCGCCGAAAAAGCAGACATTGTAATAGCCCCAGTAATCGTAAACCGCCACCAGCAGCGCCGCGCCCAACCCGGTGAAAAATTCGGGACGCAAGGTGAAGGCGTCGGGCGGAAAGTCTAATGCGAGTTTCCTATCAAAATGCGTGACGCCCGCGAAGATGATCCAGGCGATCGTCAGCATCACGCCGACCCATAGGAACTTTGACAGCCGTTCAATCAGAGTAATCCGGCGATAGAGCAGGAAAACAGCCAGGCCCACGGCGGCAATGGCCACGAGCGCAACCGGAATCGCGTTAATCTCGACGTTGCCCAGAATTGGAAGCGAAACCTTTCTGTCATGACCTAGCCCGGGGAAGATGTATGTGGCGTACTGGGCAAGTCCGATGCTGCCCGATGCAATCGAGAGCGGCGCGCTGAATGTGAGTTGCCAAATAAAGAGAAACGACATCAGCCGGCCAAGCTTTCGCGCGCCGTAGATCTCCGCGAGATAACGATACGATCCGCCCGAACCGGGCAGGGCCGCTCCCAGTTCAGCCCAGACGAGCCCGTCGCAAATGACCAGGACGGCGCCGAGGATCCAGCCGAGCATGGCCTGCGGGCCACCCATCGCTGCGATGATTAACGGAATAGTGATGAACGGTCCGACGCCGATCATGTCGATCATGTTCAGCATCGTCGCGCCCCAAAGGCCGACGCCGCGGATCAGTTGGTGTTCCCCGTCTTTCGCTTCCGTCGATGTTGGCAGTTCGGTTTGCCTGGACATTAGCCAACTCTTTACGTGAAAAAAGACTGGTTGTCGAGGGAGCCTATGGAGTGCGCCGGCAGAGCGAAGCGGCGACGGCGCTTTGGATTCGTTGTAGTTAATTGTTTTTGCAGGGACATTTTTGCCGAGAGACAGGAGCAAACAGAATTATCCAAAGCGCCTTCGCCGTCCCGATGAATCGGGACTCTGCCGGCGCAGTCCAAACTCCGGGTTTTGACAGGCGCTGCGTGACCTCTGAGGTCTTCGCGGTTAAACTATCTTTGCGCAGCTTGCTTAATCTCATGAAACAAAAACTCGTTCATTCAATTTTTGCGCTGCTGGTTCTTGCGCTCCTGCCGACAGCGCCTCGCGCTCAGCAACCTGAAACAAAATCCAACGATCGCGTCGCGCTTTATCAGGCGCTGCTCGACCTTTCAAATCCGTGGACGGTCATGTGCGTGGCGGCGCATCCGGATGACGAAGACGGCACGTCTTTGATCGTCATGCGACGCAAGTATGGCGCGCACACGGTCAGTCTGTTTTCCACTTTTGGTGAAGGCGGGCAGAACGCGATTGGGCCGGAGCTTTACGAAGAGATGGGCGCAATCCGCGCGCGCGAGACAATGGCGGCTTCCAAGATCCAGGGATCGGAACCGCACTTTCTCGGGTTGAAAGATTTTGGTTTCTCCAAATCGGCCGACGAAGCCTTCAAGTTTTGGGGCCATGACGAAGCGCTGCGCCGAATGGTTTTGGAAATCAGAAGACTCCGTCCGGACGTCATTATTACCAATCACTCGGTCACCAGTAACGATCACGGTCATCATCAAGCAACTGCCCGTCTGGTTGTTGAAGCATTCGACGCGGCCGCTGATCCGACTCGTTTTCCGGAACAGTTGAAAGATGGATCGATTACAACGTGGCAAGTTCAGCGACTCTTCGTGCGCGCTCGCGGGAACCAAACGCCAGCGGCCGACGCCGGACTGGTTACCATCAATCCGAACGACATTGATCCGATTCGCGGCGTCAGTTACGCCGAAGAAGCGCTACGCGCGTTGCAGCAACACGCCACTCAGGGTCCCTGGCCAAAGACGCTGGCTGAAATGTCAATGCGTCTGCCGCCCAATATGCGCGCGCCGGGTCAGCGACCGCTGTTTAGATACACGCTGGCGCGGGAAGCGAAGGGCGCGAATCCTTTGCCGAAAGAGTCGACCAACTTTCTGGATGGATTGCAAGTACCTCAAAGCATCGCCAGGCAGATCGCACCCCTCAAAATCGGAGGCAAGTCGCCGGTCGAGTTTGTAGACAAACCCTCAGAGGTTCTGCCCCAACTCGTGGCTTATCGCCAGAAGCTTCAACAGCCTTATCAGGATAAATTTGACGAGAGGGCGTGGACCGCTCAGCAAAAAATTGACGTCAAGTATTTTCTGCAAATATTCGAAAGGACTGCGCCGGCGATAGCTCTGGCGGCAGGATTAGGTTTCAAAGTAACTCCGTCAATCGTTGTAACCCCCAGGTCGGCGCCCGAATTGCAATTGACGCTTTCCAATCACGGGTCACATGGCGTTGTCTTAGATAAATGTGAATCGGTGAGCGAAGGTCTTCGCGTAACTGAGAGCGGCTGGGCTAACTGGAAGTTGGGACAGCCAAAAGCACAAGGCAAGCCGGCCGCTACTACCTTGCTCCCGGGTGCCGAAATCAACGGTACCAGCACGACACCGGTCTTTCCAGAGAGAATTCCTGTTAATATTCCGCTCTCGCTGCACCTTTACGAACCCGACGCCCTGGGGCGGGAAATTCTCACAGTCTGCTCTGTTGAGCTTCCCGGCGGAAGCCGCGCCACCGTTAGAGGCTCAACGTCGATTGAATTCGCGAACCCAGTTGAAATTACGAACATAGCTCCGTCGTCCGTAATCATTCGTCCCGACGAAGTTGGCGTGAGCAGCGCGGGCGCCGATGTCTTTCCCGCCAAACTGCCTGAATTGAAAATTCAACTGATCAACTATCTCGATCAGCGATTCAATGGCGAGGTGTTGTTCGGTCTCAAGAACCAGCCGGGACAAACGAGCCGTAAGATCGAGCTGCTGCCGCACCAGATTGCGACTCTCGCGTTTCAGATGCCTCGTCCCGACAAGAGTGCAGCCGCTCATGCGAGATCTGGCGCGGAAGCTCTTACGATTTCGGTGCGAGCGACGAATTCACGTGAGAATATCTCGACGCGCGAAGTGCCTATTGTTCGGGCGAATGCTCGCGTCGCTCGCAACCTCCGCGTCGGTTATGTGCGCGGTTTTGATTTTAGTTTGCCGAATGCGCTGAATGCGCTTGGCGTCGAATCGAAAGAGTTGAGCGTAGATGAAGTGAAGACTGCCGATCTATCAAAATTCACTTCCGTGATCGTTGATAATCGCGTCTATGAATCGCAGCCGGAATTGATCGCCGCGAATCAGAAGCTGCTTGATTACGCGAACGCGGGCGGCAACCTGATCGTCTTCTATCACAAATCGGATGAGTGGAATCCCAGCGAGCAAAAGGAACGTCCACAACTCGCGCCTTACAAATTAATTCTGGGAGGTCAGCGCATCACGGATGAGAATGCGCCGATCAGTTTTCTCGAACCGGATCATCCGCTGCTCAACGTGCCCAATAAACTGAATCAGGATGATTTTAAGGATTGGATTCAGGAGCGCGGGCTCTACTATCCGCGCGATTGGGACCCGCAGTTTCACGCGTTGCTGCAATCAAACGATCCCGGCGAAGCGCCTTTGAAAGGCGGGCTGCTGGTCGCCGACTATGGCAAGGGCCATTACATTTACAGCAGCATGGTTTGGTATCGCGAATTGCGCGCGGGTGTGCCTGGTGCTTATCGCATGCTGGCGAACATGATTAGCTATGGGAGATAAAGAAGAAGTAGACAGGATTTACATGATTTGCAGGATGGAAAATGGGATGCCGTCTCTCTCCCTCTTCAATCATGTAAATCCTGTTAATCCTGTCTAAATTCCTTCCGCCGCTTCGAGTTTCTCTTTCACCCGATCCAGAAAATTCTCAATCGCTTCGTTGATTCGTCTTTGCAGGGCGTTGCTGAGCCGCGCTTCGCCCATCAAGCCGACTCCGGGATGAAGATCCCACGCGCGTTTCCGCCTCAGTTCGACGTGATGCGAAACATCAACGACTGTCGTGCGGTTCTGCTCTTCAAATTTCAGCGAATAGCGCAAAAGGTTTTCGTGCTCGTTCGGAGCGGGCGACCATTCGATCATGTCTGAGTGTGGTGAAGTCTCGCGCACCGGAAAGGTGAAGCGCACGTGACCCACCGGCGTCTCAGTCGCGATGGTCCAGCGCGCGATGCCGCCGGTTTCGTGACGAATGTTCTCGACGCCGCCAAGCATCTCCGTGAAGTTCGTCAGGTTTGCGAAAAAGTTTCGCACCTTCTGCAAGGGCGCTTTGACTTTGATTTTCCCTTTGAATGAGGAACGGACGCGGAACATAAAAGCAGTAAGTCAGTTGTCAATTGTTAGTTGTCAGTGGTCGTGTCCTAATTTCACTTTGCGGAACTTTGCGACTTTGCGCCTTTGCGTGAGACTGGCCTTTTGCTATCGATTCTCACGCCAAGTCGCAAAGGCGCAAAGAAAAACACTATTGTTTGCACCCTTACGCCAGCGTCGGAAACGCGGACGTTTCTTCGTACCAGCAGCGCGTGCACCAACGATGCCTGGCCTGGCGTTCAGCCAGAGAATAATCAGCGGAAGCCGGCAGACGCTTCACCATTTCGCACTCGTCGCCGCTCAATTCATGCCAGCCGCGCAGTCGGCTGGCGCCGCACCTTGGGCATTGATTGCTAGTTTCCATTCTCAGGGTGGTGTCTCACTTTGCGGTTTTCTTTGCGCCTTTGCGACTTAGCGTGAATGAATCGATCAAGAGGGCCAGTTTCACGCAAAGGCGCCAGGGCGCAAGTTCCGCAAAGATCAAATTAGGACATCTATGAAGCAAGCGCCGGTGTCAAGAATAAACTGAGCATACTTGTACTGTGACGCCGCAGCGCCG
>UEXV01000102.1_pt1 | contig 56496 bp, 31 predicted proteins | sample 4301181 | NCBI WGS metagenome assembly UEXV01 (sample SAMEA4773175, study PRJEB27434) | metagenome | biome: 2259; feature: agricultural soil; material: soil | place: USA | collected 2014-09 | depth 0.25 m | reverse complement strand
TCTCGACGACAGATCCGGCCAGCCACACATCAGCATTTGGCTACGCAGACTCATTCTCGGATGGCAATAACTCGCGCGGTACATTTGCGTATCGAACGATGATGACCGATGCGGATACGAATTCTTCCACTGTTCAATACGACTTCTTGCTGGGCGCCAAGACGCGAGTTCAAGGGCCACCACCGCAGAATCAAGCAAACGGTATTATCCAGACTTTTAGTTACGACGGCACGGCGCGGCTTCAGCAAGTGACGACGCTCAACAACAATGCATATACGCGCTACGTGTATGGAGCGACGTACGCTTATAGTTTATCCAGCGTCAACAGCGTTGCCGATGATGCTTACACGGTGCAAGTGTTCGATGGCTTGGGTCGAGTGTTTGAGTCAGCCACTTATCATCCCGGCAGCAATGGCGGTTATAGAGCAGTCTCGTATGTCTATGACGCAATGGGTCGCCCTGCGAAGCAGTCGAACCCGACGGAGATTAATGGCAATTGGGTTCCTTATGGCGACGATGCGGCAGGCTGGGTATATACGCAGCAGACATATGATTGGAAAGGACGTGTTCTTGAGACAAGGCATCTAACGGCTGGAACGGTGACTTATGCGAATTACGAAGGCTGCGGTTGCGCCGGCGGCGAAGTCGTGACCTTAACAGACGAAGTGGGACGGCAACAGAAGATCTATAGCGACGCCTTAGGACGGCAGTTGAAAACGGAAGTGCTGAATTGGGATGGCACTGTTAATACCGCCACTACCAATACCTTCAATGCGCGTGATCAAGTGACACTCACGCGCCAGTATCAAGGCGTTGAAGGAAGCGGCGTCTATCAGGACACCACGATCGGCTACGACGGCTACGGCCGGTTGAAAACGAAACATGTGCCGGAACAAACTCCGGGCACGGCCACTACCTATACTTACAACAACGACGGCACGATCCAATCAGTGATCGATGCGCGCGGCGCGAGCGCAACCTACGAATACAACAACAATCGTCGCTTAGTAACACACATCAGTTATGAGCCTGCCGGTGGCGCGCCCGACACCCCCGACGTCGGTTTCCAATATGATGCCGCGGGCAATCGCACCAGCATGACGGACGGTTTCGGCACCAAGACTTACACTTACAATCAGCTTTCACGGATGATGAGTGAAACGCGCGTGTTCAGCGACCCTAACAATTCGTCGATCAATGGTGTCTCCAAGACCCTTTCTTATGATTACAATCTAGCTGGTGGGTTGAAGAAGATTACCGACTCGACCAATATGACCATCAGCTATGGTTACGACACGGCGGGCCGACTAAACGGCGTGACGGGTGCTGACAGTCTATATGCTGACGTGTCGAATTACGCATCATACTTCCAATATCGTGCGTGGGGTGGATTGAAGGCGATTACAGATGGCTCGGGGCACACCTCTTCGGTGCTCTACAATGCGAAGCTTCAGCCGACGCACTTCGACATCAGCGGCAACATCGTCAATCAAAACTACGACTACTACAACGATGGCAAGATAAGTTTTGTCCACAATACGACCGACACCAATTTTGACCGGTCTTACTCTTACGATCATGCGGCGCGTTTGACACTCGCAACGAGCGGAGGTTCAGCTCGCGGCGACTTCGGTTCAACGCCCTATCACGAGACCTTCGACTTCGATTCATTTAGCAACCTTACTAGTCGTTGGTCTGAAAGTTGGAGTCAGGGCGCGCTTAGCGACGGCGCGAATTACACGAGGAATCGGCGCATCGAGAATGGTTGGAGCTACGACGCTGATGGTCGCAACACAACAATCGGCAACCGCAGTTATACGTTTGATGCCGACGGTCAGATGACTTTGATGACCGGACAAAAATGGGTCATCAACCACTATGTAAGCGTCAGTCAAGCGATGGGTTACGATGGCGAAGGAGGGAAGATCAAGGAGGTCCTGAGCGGCCAAGCGACATATTACTTGAGATCGAGCGTCATCAGCGAAATCGTAGAGGAAATCAATAGCAACGGGCAAAAGAATGTTGGGTACGTTCGATATCCCGGTGGCGAACTGCTGGCGCAGCAGTCAGTCGGTTCGGTCACGTGGAAATACACTACGCCAGCCGGTACCAGCAGACATAATCTATTCAGCGGAGGAGGTTCGGGCCGGGTGGAGTTTGATCCTTTGGGAGCAGATATCAGCTTAGAGGGTCCGATCACTCCTGATACGGGCGGAGGGCAGGGTGACATTGGCGCTAACCACCTTGGCGGGATCATGTCTGCGCGTTGGTCTAACTTCTTCGATCAGTCCGGCGGGTGCTCCTCGATAGATTATACGGCCGCTTGTCATGGCGTGATGTCGCCGGACGCTTACCTCGATGCCCAGAACCGCTCATTCCTAGGCAACGACAGTTGGTATGATCTGCCGGGAAACAACAATGAGCTAGAGCGCGCTGAGATTGCTTACGCCAAAGGCGTTTTCATCGTGACCACTATCTGGCGTCTGTTGAAGAGCAAGCCCGAAGGCACAACCGATCCTGCGGAAATAGAGGCGTATCAGGAGGCGATGGCGGACTTGATAGAACGAATTCTCAGCCGACCTGACTGTGCCGACCTCTATGGTGGCGTGGAACACGCGGTTGGTACACTCGCCGGAACCTCGTTCTCGGTGGAGAGCATGGGTTACCCTTACTATGGATTGGATGGCAGGATTGTCTCGAGAAATACTGCGGAAACACGAGGGAATCAAGTATGGATCAACAGACAAGGAACGTTCTTTCAGAACCCGCTTCCGATAACTTCTCTCATCCCTGTTCCTGGACGCCCGACAACGGTTACTGCCCACACTTGGGGTCTGCAAGGGGCTGACTGGGGTGCCTTGGTTCTCGGTCACGAACTTGGGCACAGGGCGCGTATTTATGGAAAGAATGACAATGACGTGACCGAGGCTACTAACAGGGCGAACACTCAGAAAGTTTTCGATGCCTGTTTCAAATAGGAGCCATGTTGAAGGAACTGATCGTTTACGTGCTGCTTGGGGTTGTCAGTCTTAGTCTGTTCTACGACAGATCAGAAACCGCTTCTTCTGTTTTTCAAGAAACGATTCCTACCAGCGCGTCACTAAAACTCATAACCAGCGTTATCGAGCAGAGCTACTGCACCAACGGTGATGTGCGAATGTCATTAAGGTTTCGCTACACGAACACGGGCTCAGAAAAAATCATTCTGCCAAGGTACAGCTTTGAGTTTTCTCGTTACACCATTAGCCGAAGTAGGGAGGAAGCAACAAAACGGCATTACGAGGCGGAGGTACACATGTTTCTTACCACGATTATCGATCAACCCTTTCCGACTCGAGGTCGAGAGCCATCTCCCAACAGATTTGTAATTTTAGACCCCGGTCAGACTTATGAAGTTGATACCGGACCATCTCAGGCCGACCTATTCATACGTAAGCCGGCTTTGCGGGTGGGCAGTCATGTTCTACAACTCAGTGTACGTACATGGAACGAATCCGATGATCTGGCGAAAGAACTCAGTGTCGCTTGGCGTGGGCATGGGATTCTTTGGTCGCAGGGCATTATGTCAGAGCCCATGCCTTTCGTGATCGAGAAACCAATAACAAAAGTTGAGTGCCCCGTGACATCGCAATAAAGGACCAAAACCCGCAGTTCAGCTTGCGATGTTGCGATTCTCCAGTTCAATCTTCCTTGCTCTTCATCAACAAGTATTCGCTGCAGAGTTGTTTGCGTTGACTCGTAGCACAACTCAAACTAGCATTCGCCTTTCAGGATCCAGGAGAGCCGCGTCAAAACAGAGATGGAATCGCAAAATCGCAAGCCTGACCCCACGTTACATGAGCACCGGACGCGATTGGGCCAGTTTCTCCCTTCAAAACTGACGTGCAAAACTGGCAGAATGGCCCAGCCGTTAGATATGAGGTCACTCAGAGAATTACGGTGTACATGCCTAACGCTGCGGGCAGACCTCAGGGGGTTCTGGCAATGGACAACATAATAACCCTCACGAACAGATCAGTGAGCATCACTTTCGGTGAGATAAGGCACTTTAAATAGGAGGCCGAGTATGAACTTAAAAAGTTTAGCTATCGCTTGCAATCTAGTTTTCGCGTTCATTGCTTGCGCTCACACATGTTTCGGTCAGGCCCAAGCAAACGAAATGTTGCAACGGCGACTTGAACCATTAGCGACTCAGGCTGATTCCATGCATTTACTGCTCTCCCAGATTTCAGCTGATTATGATGTGCCGATAGGTCTTGAGGCCGCGACGCAGGGTGAAGAGCCTATTCTGAGCGTTATGATTCAAGGAAGAACACTTCAGGAAGTGCTGGATGAGATCGTAAGAAAAGATCCACGATACGAATGGAATATAATCGACGGTGTGATAAATATCCGGCCTAAATCGCGGCGCGACGGACTCCTGGCAAAGGTGTTGGAAACGCGTGTCGATGTCTTCGAGATCAAAAGAGATAGTCGCCTCTTCCAAGTCAGGCGTGAAATTCTGGAATCGCCACACGTCAAAGCACTACTTGAACAAGAGAAGGTTGGATATGGGCCTGACGTTAAATTGGGTGGAGAGTTCGTGAAGTTTGGTAAAGACTTCGCCTTGAGCGTTTCCAATGTAACCGTACGGGAGATTCTTAACCGTATCATTCGAACTAGCGATGTCAAATACTGGGTGGTCAATCGTTACGGGAAGAATAAAGAGTTTTTCGTTATGAACTTTTAGTTTGTCTCTTTACCAAAAGCAACGATTTAGGATTCTTCAATTCTCGCTCCCGCCGCAGGGGTCTGTGGCAGAATTGTGGCATTAACAAATAGAAAATCGCTGGTACGGCATGTCAGCGGATGTGAAGAAACGTTAAATGGCTTGATTTTGACCGTGCATCTCGATTCAAAATCAATTACTTACGTTTCCGTGTCCCGCTTGATTGGGGTGCGTGAGGTCGCGAGTTCGAATCCACTCACACCTAAACCGAACTGACCGCCGGCCTGCTCGTCCTTAGTTCCTCTTCGCTTTTCGAGTCAAAGGACGCTGAACGAATATTGGCTATGCTTTTATGCGAAAGCCAAACGACGGATGATGTCTTCTCAATTCTCCGATCAAATGTTCCTTTGCGACGTGCGTATACCGTTGGGTTGTTGCGATCGAAGCGTGCCCTAAAAATTCCTGCACGATGCGGATGTCGGCACCATTCCTAAGTAGGAGAGTCGCAACGGTGTGTCGAAGCATATGAGGGGTCACATGCTTCGATATCCCGGCATCCTCTCGAAACTTTGCGATGATGTTGGCGATTCCCTGCGTTGATAGCCGCGTACCGGAAGCATTCAAGAAGAGCGCGGGACTGTCGCTCGAAATGTGCGATCGGACATCGAGATGCCTTCGCTGAATGTTTACAGTGTGATCATCAACAACAAACGCCAGCCTATGACGGCCGCCTTTCCCATGAACCCTGAAACAGAACTCGGCTACTATGAAGTCAGAAGTATCGAGTGCAGAAACTTCGCCGACTCTCATGCCGGTGGCGAACATTAGATCGATCAGCGCAAGATTGCGAATCGCTCGATAAGACTTACAGTCTGCAATTACATTTCGTCGGCGCGCGACCACTGCGCGCTTCCGCGGAACGGTAGTCTGGCTTCGGCCCGCTTCATCCAAAAGGCTTCGCATTTCAGGTTCGGTCAACGCGCGTGGAAGCTGTTCGGTTCTGCCAAAGCTAAGCTTGACACGCCAAAACGGTGATTCTGCTAACGCGCCCGACCAGAACACCTTCAGGACTACAATCTTTCGTCGCATCGAAGCGGGTGCATAACCTTCGGTGCGAAGATGCGCCGGTTTATCGATCAGTTTCTCCATGATAGCCGCTTCCTCATCAGGAGCGAGGTAACGATATCGCTCATTGTCCAACTTGAACTTCTTTACGGGGACGCATGGATTGCTGTCTGCTTTATCTAGAGACATCGCCAGCGTGAATATTCGAGAAAGCATTTCAAATTCTCGATTGACTGACGCGGAAGCTCGCTCTGTTTTGAATTGGTTTCAGTCGCCAGTCGCTTGCTTTTGAATCGCTCAATCTCAAGCGGCTGAATTTCCCGTAGTTGCCTATTGCCGAAGTAGTCTTTTCAGGATAACCTTATTGTAGTGATCATCATTGAGCCACGATTTTTTGTTCGCTTTGGCCCACGGCATGTAAATGGCTTCGATGAAGTCCTTTAGCGTCATCGTGCCGGTTTCTGCCCTGCCGAATCTTCCTTCAAAGATCTCCTGCTTAATCTTGTTTTCCCCTTTTCTGCTTCCCATTTCGTGCGCGCCTCGGGAATTGCTCCTCTGTAACGCACGCCACGCACTCGGAAGTAAGTAATGCCAGTGCGTGCCTTTCTTACCTCGTTAGCAAACTGACATATATTCTCCTCCACGTTGCGGCCACCAAGAGAGATCGTCCGCATGGTAGCAGCATCAGCACTCATTCAATGAATCGCTTCGCGAATCCTGAGAGCCACAAAATTCTGGTTAGACCGTTGAATTGCACCGTCGCTCGGGATTCCAATCATTAAGTGACACCGTAAGATCAAATGGTGTCAACCAAACTGTTTTCAACAGGATCTAACTGATCAAAGCTGCAGATCATTCCTCACCATTGTCGCGTTATGCCACCTGACGTAAGTTGTTGAGATGGTTGTACACTCATATAATGAACGCCGAAATCGTTAGTCAGGGCATTGTATAACGGATGCCGAAATCTAACAGGCCCTTGTAAGCGAACTGTGCTTTAGATGAATCTATCTCATCATTATGAAAATGACGCCGCCGACGCGGAGAAAATTGAGTAGCACGAATGCGATTTCTTGCTATCGAGCATTGCCTACCAAGTAAGGCTGTTACAAACGAAGCGCAACTTGAAGATGTAATCCTCAAGAGCGAACCTTATTTATCGGCGTACGACGTTAGAGATCTCCGGAGCCGATTACAGAAATCCCTCGATCTAACGAGAACACGAGTCCGCTATTTGCGAGGACCCGACGAGACTGCCCGAGATGTAGGGATCCGCGCTGGGCAATTGGCATTACACGCTTCCGGTCTCAACCCTAAGGACATTGACCTTCTGCTCTATGCCGGTGTCGGGCGCGGATTTCTCGAACCGGCTACTGCCGCCATATTCCAGGATGCGCTTGGTTTGGTTAATTCAAGCTGCTTTGATCTGCTTGATGCTTGTGCTAGTTGGTTACGAGCTCTTGATACCGCCCACGCGCTGATTAAGATGAAGAAGCACGAGACAGTGATGATTCTCAACTGCGAGTGCAATTACGAGCTTGCCGACCTTGCTTTTCGGCACCTGGAAGACATCGATTTCAAGTTTCCAATGCTCACGATTGGAGAGGCGGCTACAGCGACAATCGTCACCAGCTCGGGTGGCGAGGATTCATACTATGCAACATTCAAGAGTTGGGGACAGTATCGCGGACTATGCCAGATCCCTTTGCCACATTACAGACAGTTCGAGAATGGAAGCGCATCCAACGATTTGCAGTCATTAACGTTCTACTCCTATGGAGAACGCCTCTTTAAAACAATTTTTAGGAAAATTATCGAGCACTACAGGAGCGACCAGAGAATCAATCTATTCGAACCCGATATCGTGTTCAGTCACTCTGCCAGCGACGCATTCTCCGAAAGAGTTGCACAGGCGTTAGATCTACGCAATGTGTACTTGACGCATTCACTCTTCGGCAACACTGTCGCTGCATCAATCCCGCTAGGAATGTCTCATGCTATCAAGCACGAAATCTTGAAGCCAGGAATGAGCGTTCTTATCGGGTGTGGCTCCGCCGGGATAACTACCGCCTGGTGCCGCTTTGAGTATACGAACTAGTGACCTTGACGCAATCGCTCTCCGATATGATGGTTACCTATCGTGATTTCGTTCAAGGCGATCCTGTCGCAGTATTACTTGTTGCCAAGAAAAAATGGTCACCTCTTCGGATGGCTCTTGTCGCGTATGGCGTTGCTTTGATATCGTCTCTCGCCATTGCCATTGCTGGTGGCCGATTCCTTCCAAACTCATCTTACAGAGGACTCTTAGTAGACAGTTACTACTTCGTGGCTGAGCCTTTCGTGGGTGTGGCTTGGGGTTACTACATTTGGATGTGCAAGGCACCTCGCGATGTTCTGAAACAACTACAGGAGTCGGGTAGTATTACGCTCAATCCCAGGAGACAGAAAGCACTCAGCAAAATATCCAAGAGTAGTTCGGTGTTTTGGCTAGCCCTGATCTTCGCGGTAGCTACTTGTCTGCTTGCATTATTCCAAATGGCTTGGTCGGGTCCCCGTTGGCTTAACATCAATTACTTTGCAATGGTGGGTCGGCTTGTGTTCGTGGTCTTGCCAACGTCTTTTGCCGCATGGTCTTTTGCATTCAGAGTCGTGACTAACACTCGCATTTTTGCATTCGCATTCCATAGCCTAATCCTACATCCGTTACACCCGGATAGAGTTTGCGGCTTGCGCCCCTTCGGTAAATACGCGCTTACTTCTACTTATCCCATCGTCTTGATAGGAATCGTGGGTTATCTGGGGTATTGGCAGTTTCGTCATGGCTCAGGCGGCACCGCCGCACTGGTATATGCTGCAATCGTCATCTATGTCGTTTTGCTACCTGCAATATTTGGCGCCCCCATTTGGATTGCTCATAAGGCAATGTTACTCGCAAAACATAAGTTGATGCGCCCACTCTCTGAAGAATTCGATAAGGCCTTCTCTCTGACACTTGGTAATCTGCAAGATTACCCTAGGACTCTTGATAACCACCTTCAAAGGACTAGTCAACTACAAACGGTGCATGCCATCGTCGAACCGGTTCCAGAGTGGCCCGTCGATTTTCAGATTGTTCGGCAGTTTCTGATCAGCTTGTCGCCGTCGGCGTTGGGAATAATCATTCCTCTAGTGATGTATTTGCTTACCAGGTAATACTGTCTGCCTGACTAAAAAGCGCTGAACCGAGTTATTTCCAAGAGCCAGTCCTTCAATCGTTGCTTTACCGCTTATGAATTTGGATTAACAACTCCTATTGCTCGACGACTTGCGGGTTAACATGAAGTTGCGGAGGATCGAACGCAGCGCTTCTGTTTTTGGAGGTGGTGACTAGCGTCGCGAGGAATCAGACCCAGAGGTCACGTTACACACAGAACACAGCTCGGTTATCGGATGTTCAAAACATTTTCAATTTCGGCGACGGCGAGGCCGGCGCCGTCCTCTTCGCGAACGATCTCACCAACTCGTGTCGCAGCGTCCGAGTAATGTTGATTTTCCAACAGCTTTCTCAGTTCGCGAATCGCCGATTCGACATTGTAACGGGGCCGCGGCAAAGTTCGCCCGCAGCCGAGGCGTTCGACGCGCGCGGCGTTGTCGAATTGATCGAGCGCATGCGGCACAATCAAAACCGGCTTGCCCAATCTCATCCCCTGCCCCGTCGTGCCTGCGCCACCGTGATGCACAATCGCACAAGCGTGCGGCAGCACTTCGCTGTACGGCGCGTACTCAAACGCCGCAACTCCTTCCGGCAGAGGCAGCGGCGGCATGTTGCGCGCATGGCCAATGAGCACCAACGCTCGTCGTCTGAGAACTCGCGCTGCCTCGATCGAATCGCGATAGAAATTGTGCGTCACCCAAAACGCCGTGGAACCAAGAGTGAAAACGATCGGCGGTGGGCCGCTCTCGAGAAAATCGATCAAGCCATTCGGGATTTCCGTTTCACCAAAGAAGTCGCGGCGGGTCATAAAACGGGAAGCTGCCCGTTACGACGGTATTTGCAGGCCAGTCGGGCTGTGGCGTTGCCAGAAGCTTCGAAAACAGCGCGAGTACCTTCGTCGGCGAGTGCTGGCCGTTAAGTATCGGTTGCTCTCCGCGCGCCATTCCCAATTCAGCGCGCAACTCATAAACGGGTAGCATAATTTTATCGATTTTAATTTTCGCCAGTGCCATCACACCTCGACCAATCCACGAGCTCAGGCGCAGAGCGCGATGCAACGACGGCAATTGCGGCGGCACTATCGGATCGTAGATAGAAAGAAACGAGGCCGGCGCCAGGACGCTTGAGATCCAATTCAGTCGTTTCTTCTGCGCGATAATTGGCCCAACGAGCGGAAGCGGGTGGGTGAGCAATAAGTCCGCCCTTTCGGTTGCTGCATCGAGGTCGTCGTAGATGTCGCGCACGTGAGGCAAGATCATGTTCGCGACGACTTCACCACCGGTTTTTGGATCCATCGCGCGGCCAATGAAGTTTGCTAAGAGTTCAGGTTGATCGTATGAGGGCACTAATCGGTCGCACAGGATGGAAATCGATGCCGGCGGAGTCCATCTTCTCGCGATAGGCTTCCGAAGTCGCGAAAACGGGATGATGGCCGCGCGCCTTCAGCTCCAGCGCGATCGCGATGTAGGGATGTACATCGCCGAACGAGCCAAAAGTTGATAGCACTATGCGTTTACTGCTCATCGATCAGCATCACCAACACTCGTGGCGCAGAACGCCGTCACGTCGCCGGCCCGGATGGTTTTCATAACGCCCTTTGGCGTAACTGCCCCGAATGACTCATCGAGCAGTGTCACTCGCACATGACGGTCATACGCATACGACGAATTAGCGCTCCGGTCACGAATCGTTTGTTCGCGCCTGCTTCAGTATGAAGCATTTCGTAGCGTCGAGTAAGCCAACTGATAGGTTGAGCAATGAGTGAAGGACATCGCAAAGCCCGCAAATTCAAGAATAGAAACAAGCGCGACCAGCGAGAGCCGTTTGATGAATTGGGGTTATGATTCCAGCCGAAAGATTCTAGTGAGTGTAGAAAAAATATTTTCTTGATAATCTGCCAAAAGATTAGAGAGTCCCGCCCGCCAGAATCCCAGCTATTCCTAATGGTTGGGACATATCCGAAGCGGCGTGAAGAATGCAAAAGCTGACCGAGTTGGAACTCACTACTCCGACGCGGTGTGCTGGCGCAAAGTAGACCACGTAACGCCAACGCCTTGCAAGAGGATTGCTGAGTCGCGTACTGGCTCACATTCGCATTTCGGTCAAGCATTCGAAGATGAGGTAAAGATAAGCTTATGTAGCGAGGACCTAGTTTGACGTGACTGCTTGACGGCAGAAAGAATCAGTCAAACGGCTTCGTCATGCGTAGTATTAAGCAGCGGCAAATCGCGTGTGCCCCCCTTTTTCAGCGCCAGCCTAGAGGTAGAAAAATTCAAAGGACAGCAGGCGCAAAGTTATCGAAAAGAAAAATTGACTATCAAGAAATTGGGGAATAGGATAGGGGCTTAAGGGATTGTGCAGCTGCGATCATAGTCTCAACAGGTCCTTAATCCTCCAGCCAGCAATTCCACAACACTCTTGTTTTCGATCACCACGAGAGCGGAGCCATGAAAACATAAAACGGATTTTTTCGATATGGGAACGGCAAGGACCTACGAGTAAGCGCTGGTTGCCCGATAATCGGAACGGCTTTAGTCTCTGACGCGCTCGGCTTCTTGAGCAAGATCCCTTCGTTGGTTGATCGTATTATTCCCATGCGATTTAGAAACTTTAGATTTAGAAGTGCGGGGTTCGCGGTTTTGTTAACCGTTCTTTTGGCTTCTTGGACTCCAGCTCAGCAGAATGGTGGTTATGTGTTGTCGCTTAAGGGGAATTGGTTTCTAAAAGCGAATAATCAGCGACTGGAGCGCTTTAGAAAACTTCCGCCAGGAGCGACGATCATTGTTAGGAAACCAATCGATAAGGCGGACTACATCACGGTTGCGTTGTTCAGCGGTGAAACTATCCACCGCCGGTGCAGCCAAGATCCTCGCTGTGGCGCACCTTTTGATATTTCGGCCGCCAAGGCATCCGCTAACATGGGGAGCGTGGGAGGGAGTGGTTCTCCGGTACAAAAGCCAGCTCCTCGGTCATTGATCGGGAGATTAAGCGAGGCTTTCATCAGTCTATTTGATCATCCTGTTCGCTATTTTGTTGTGACCAAGGCCAGACCCGGAGTGCCACAATTGCAAGACATAGTGACCTCACAAGATTCAGGGAAGGTTGATTTGAGCCCTATGTTTCGAAATGTTCCTCCCGCGACTCTTAAATTGATCGCTGTACCGGTTTCGCTTGATGACTCACCAAAAACCGGTCCCGATAGTGCAAACATTTCTTTCACTATCAGGTGGAACGAGCATGAACCAAAGCTGGCAAGCACGGACAAATTATACCCAGGCCTCTTCGAGGTGGTAAGCGGGAGCTATTTTCGGGGTTGGGTCCTGGTGACCAAACCTGGGCAGTATCTTACCGTCAGTAAATGTGTTGAAAGAGCAACCCAAAACGCACGCGAGTGGGTGCCCGATGAGGATCAGTTAGCTGCCAGAATGTTTTTGCGCGCTTATCTGGCAACCTTAGCCAAGGACCTCCGATTACTGTCAAATCAAGACGACGCCAACTTCGCTTGTTGACCGGCTTGAGGAACCATCAGTGACAGACCATCCGATAGAGAAGCTTCCCGCACGCCCGTTTCTCTACCTCAAGGTAGTAGCGTTAATTCTTCTGGTCACAGTCTTCACGGTCGTCCTCGAGCATTTGGGTTGGTTACGAGGATTTGAGATGGCGGCTCTCGACTCGTGGGCGCGAGTCCGGCTACACCTCGCTGAGCCCAGAGAATCAAGCAACATAATCATCGTAACTATCTCTGACGACGACTATAAAGATATTTTTGCGTCCAAGAGTCCTCTCGCTGCCGACGGAGTGGCCGGACTAATAAATGCTATTTCCGCTGCGCAGCCAGCGGTGCTCGGCGTGGATCTTGACACTTCCGATGAGGTTTTTAAGAGCATAAAAATTTCCGAGAATGTTCCGACAATTTGGGCGACGGATTCGACCTTCGACAAGGATGGCAAGCTAAAGCCACCGTTGCCTCCGGTACTTGGCGGGAGACAACCGCAACCACCTTTAACAGGCGTCGCCGCGCTGCCGATCGACAGCGATGGGATCATACGTGCTTATGTGCGCAAGTTTGAATCTCATAATTCCTTTCAGTGGACAATCACAAAAACGTATTGCTCTAGAGTAAAAGACGATCCCTTAACCAAAGCACAACTAGCAGGGAGCTATGCCACGGTTTCTGCCCGGTGCGATGAAGTAAAGCGCATCGATCAAGAGCCGGCCGAAGAAGAGGAACTGTCGCTGGACCTGCTGGGTGATCGGTCCGCCTTTCAACATTTCACCGCTCGGAAGATTCTTGATGCTTATCAGACCCAGGATGCCCAGACCTTGGCAAGACTGAAAGGCGCCGTGGTCCTGCTCGGCGGCGTTTACTACGCGGCACGCGACGAATACACCACGCCAGTTGGTCGTATGGCTGGTGTCGAGTTGACCGCCCACGCTATTGATTCAGAACTGCGGGGCGGCGGTTTTCGACGGCCGGCGGAATTATTGATGGTCGCGCTTAACGTCATTGGAGGCATCATAATACTGGTATTGTTTGTAAAGTTGGGACTAGGCAAGGGCTGTCTCATAAGCGGTCTCTTGATGGTGTTTTTTGCCCCGCTTTGGAGCTTAATCGCCTTCCACTCCTTCGCTTATACATTCTATTTCTTGATCATCTTCGGCGCGGTCCTAGTCCACCAGCTTTATGAACAGGCCCATTATTACCAGCATGAAGCGATACATAGAGCAAGCAAATCGCAGGCAGCGACGCGGCCTGCAACAGCAGAGCCGCCATCGGCAGAGCCGCCATCAGCAGAGCAACCATCAGCAGAGCCGCCATCAGCGGAGTGACAACCAATCCAAGGTGGCGTGGTTTTTTGGCGTTCCCAGGCGTGGGAGAATTACTGGGCGGGTTTTCTCAGCTTGAGCCGCGCATCGCCATAGTAAATGTACGCCAGAAATGTGGGGTCTCCGTCTTCGAGAAATTTTCTGCGTGTCTCCATGAGCACTTCAGCGACCGAGGCCGGGCCGCCTTGCATTCTTTCCGCCAGGCGCCGCGAGAAGCTGACCCCGAATTCCGCGGCGCCCTTGTCGCTTACAGGCCATAACGTTCCGATGTAGCCGCTAGCGCCGGCCTCAAGTACCGCCGGTGCCCATCCATCGATAAAATTGGCGATCCGCTGCGTTTGGCCAGAATCGCAAGCGTTGAAAATAAACAGCGGATGGTTTTTATTCTGTCGGTTGATCATTCCGCGCCAAGTCGTCAGATCGAGTGGCCCATCTTCAAGCTCAATAGAATATTCGTTGACCTTCTCGGTGATCGGAATCATGACGCCGTGTCCAGTAAAGTAAATTATCCCTTCCGGAAAATCGTTGAACAGCACTCTCATCAAGCTGAGTTGTCCCGGTAGCCGTTCATAGCCGCTGAAGGCTCTTAAAGCTTCGATCTCATCCCGCTGGCTTGGGAGCGTCTTTTTTTCTTTATATTCAGGTGCGATCACGATCAGCTTATTGAGGGCCAGGGTCTGCGGAGGGAACTCTGAAATCTCATCGACTGAACTTATATGCCATCGACCGACCGCAAACTCAAGGCCCAGGAATTCGTGTTCCTGCAACTTCCCGGCAGCATCTGTGCATGCCGGCCGCATCAATTCCCAGGGGAAATCGGGCTTGCTTGAGTAGATCGCAATCGTCTTGAACTCGGCGGCATGGGTCCTGGTTAATTGACAAAATGCATCTCGGAAAATCTGCGGGGCGAATTTGGAATAGAGTTCCCGGCCAGTCCCTCGCATTAGCGCGTTGGCCCGCTCAGTATAAGAGGCGGTTGAGGAACTGGCGGAACTCTCACTAGACAGTTCCGCGCGCTCGCCGCCCAGTTGCGAGAACTTGCCGTATTGCGCGGACATCCAATCTGAAAAACTGTCGTCTAATCGGAAGCGAGCCGGGACTGGCGGCTGCCATTTGGAACCCACGATAAGATTGTCGTCACCGAGAACGTAAATGGTCATGTCAGGACTAAGGCGTGAGAAGTCCAAAGAGACCGGCGCGCGCGGAACGCTCGGTGAGGAGATTGTCGTCCGATTCACCAGCGCCGACTCTGAATCAAGGATCGTGATCGTCCGATTGATTTTTGCAAGGTAATTTCCTTCATGCCAGAGAGTGACGTTAATCGGGGCCTTTTTCTCGGGTCCCGAAATGGGCCTGGGCCGCAGGAAGAAGATCACCGGCTCCGAGTCACCGTGTTGGGCCAACCTCAGCGTTGATCGGTTTTCTCCGTTCCGAAACAAAAAATCGGGCGCTGAGATAACGACATCGATCGTCCAATATTCTCTTTCGGGGAGGGACAACGAAAGCCGGCCGGGAGTTTTCCCCTCGCCCTTTTCAATCGCAACGTCTGGCGCAAACAGCTTTTCCGTCAAAGAGAACTGAACGGCGAATTCATTAGCAGCAGCTACGGCCGCAGGGCAGTCGAGAGTTGGATACCGCTCCAAGTTAATTGGAGCGGGTGTGCGGTGGCTGGGAATATAATTCGCGAGAGCTTGGCTTATAAGGTCGCGCGCTCGCGGTACGCGTCTTTGTACATCTCTTTTCGATCTCTCAGGATGGGCGCTTTCATCATAGGCCGGAGATTCGAGTCGATCCGGGTATATTTGGGGACTTGCTCGGTTTGCTTTACGCGACGGAAGACCGGGAGAGCCAACGCGGAGTCCGGACTGCTGCATGCTCAAGCGTTGCACGGACCTGAACAGATAACTTGTAATAAGCGCAAGCGAGAAGCTTAGTGCGGCCCCTAATGCGAGGAGAGTAATTCGTTTGCGAGTTCGGTCAACACGCATAATAACCTTCGATTACTTCAACAAGATTCTCTCGGAAAACTATAGTGAGCTTCGAGGAGCTAAACGATTTGATCCTGGCTGAATTCCGCCTCAACGGTTTGGCGCTTGCGTACTCAGCGTAAGATTGGCATCTCCAAAATACACGTACGCAAGGAAGGTTGGATCTCCATGGTCCAAAAATCTCCTGCGAGTCTCGGTAAGAATTTGAGGGATAGAGACAGGGCCGTCTCTTAGCCTTAGCTCGAGCGACCGATGAAACGTTACGCCGAACCGTGCTGCACCGCCGTCGCTGACCGGCCATAGGGCTCCGATGTAACCACTGGCGCCGGCTTCGAGGGCGGCCGGGGCCCAGCCATCCACGAAATTTGCGATTCTTTGTGTTTGCCCAACCTCACACGCATTAAAGAACAGAAAGGGATGGTTCTTGCTCTGATGAGTGATTAAGCCTCGCCAGGTTAGTAGGTCTAACTTTCCGTCTTCCAGCTCGATTGAATACTGATTGAGATCATGTTCGGTTGAGAGAAGTGAGCCATGCCCGGCAAAGTAAACGAATGCCTGAGGAAACTCCGTAAAGAAATCTCTTACGAACTTGAGCTGTCCGGGCAGACGCTCGTATCCATTGATCAACTTCAGCGTATTGACTTCCTCCTGCTGGCTCGTTGAATCTCGGCCCTTGTACTGCGGCGCGATAACGACAAGTTTGCGTATTGGAATTGATTGCGGCAGCAGACCCGCCGCCGAAATCGACTCACTCCAGTGCCATCTTGCGACAGCGAATTCAACTCCCAGAAAACTGCGAACTGTTCCGTCGCGATTAACCGGGCGCATTAACTCCCACGGTAGATCAAAATTATTCGAATAGATTTGGATCGTCTTGAAGTTGGGGCCGCGTTTTTCAATTAGCTCTCTGAGTGCCCGCTTTAGAGGTTCAGGGCAGAATTCATCATAAAGCTGTTTACCGAAGCCCAACATGAAACTCTTCGCGCCTTCGGATTGTTGAGTGGACATTTCTTCCTGCGGGAGCTCCGCTAATTCGGCGCTTTTTTGAAAGAATTGACCGTATTGAAAGTTGAGCCATTCAGCAGATTTCTTGGTTTGAATCAGCTCTGGCAGCCGCTTCGGCAGATAATCCGAGGTGATTAATATCGCAACGCTTCCGTTGGAACTGTCAAAGAATTGAACTGTCAGATCCGGATTCCTTGGTTTCTCTTCCACGCTGATTGGTGAGACATTCTTCGGTGGGGCTTCAGACGGCGGGCCGGGCAATGAACTAATCTTTGACGGGAATTTATCGAGAGAGCCTACAACTTTGATTTCGCGGACAACCTTTCCCAGGAAAGTCCCGCCACGCCAGAACGTGGCGTATATTCTCGAAATTTGTTGCGAGCCTTGAATGGTTTTTGATTTTAAGGTTATCCGGGCCGGTGTCGAATCCCCATCTTTGGGCAGGATCAGATTTGCTGAATTGCCTCCAGGGAACACGAAATCGGGAGCAACCAAAACCACGCCAATCTGCCAGTTATCTGTCGTCGGTTGCTTGATTTCCAGCCCACCGCTCTCTGCGCCTTTACCGCTGACTATTTTTGTCTCCGCGGAAACGGGCTTGGCTGTTAATGAGATCAAAACGACGAATTCCTGCTCAGTCGTTACCGGATCCGGGCATTCAATCGCAGGATAGCGCTTAACTTCTGTGGTCGTTCCGCCCGCGGCAAACGGCCCGCCTCCAAGAGCCGATCGGCCCGGTTTGGGAAGGCTCCCCTTCCGTGTCCCGAACGTAATCTCATCCAATTGAGCCAACTGCGCTGCTGTGAGTCGACTCTTGCCAGAGTACGCGGGTTTGGCAGTCGCCTCGGAATTCGATTTCTGCATCTCAATTGCGAGCGAAAGCCCAGCTCGACTCGCCTGATTTCTAAACCTTCCGTCGGGGTAGGATCTCAGGTAAGCGAAATACGCGTCCGGATCGTCACTTGTCTTGATCCTCTGCCAGAGCTCCTGCTCTGTTTCCTGGTCGAGAACGGGCCGTGCCGGCGAGATAGTTGCTGCCACGGCCGACTCACGGTAGGAAGGATTGCCTGTGGCCGCGCTAGCCTCGCCGCCCATACGCCCCTTTCCTCTGATATATACTACTCCGAAGACGCTGTGTTGTTTTTGCCAGATCGCATCGGCTTTTTCGTAGTAGCTCAGAGCTTGACTACGGTCACCTATGGTCTCATAGAACCGACCCAGGCCCGTGAGCGTGAACGCCTCTCCCTGACGATTGTTCGTCTCGCGCCAAATGTCCAGCGCCCGATTGTAGTTATTAACCGCTCTTTCCTTGTCGCCCAGGTTGGTGTAGATCTGCGCGAAGCGAAGGATTGTATCCGCTTCGTTGTTGCGGTCGCCGAGAGTTCGCCAAAGGGCCAACGACTGAGCCAGCGTTGAGAGAGCCTGCGGCTTCTCACTCATCGAATTGTAAATAGCCCCGATGTTATTCAAGGTGGCAGCAACATGATAATCGTCCTTAATCGCTCGCCAGAAACCCAGGGCCTGCTGAAAATAATCTAGCGCCTTTTTTTTCTGATTTAGGGATTCATGAAGTTCGCCGAGGGCCCCCGTGACGTAAGCCTGACCTTTGAGTTCATTGATATCCTTGTAGATCTTCAATGCATCTTCAAATGCTGAGATTGCTTTTTCGGCTGAGTCTTTTTCGACGGATGACCGGAAACGCTCGGCTTGCATCAGCAAATTCTCGGCAGCCACTCTACCAGGGTCGGATGGGGTTGCCGCGCGCTGTTCATCAATGAAAACTGTGTAACTTTGAGGAACATTTCCTCTGAACGGTATGACTTCCAGTCGATAGATTCCGGAATCTGCGGTAACCGCCGAGAGCGTCCATTTGTCGAGTCGACCGGTGAAGTTATCTGACTTGTTAACCTCGCTGCCGTTCGGAGCCACCAAACGAACGCGCAGACTGAGTTCGTGTAGCACAAGCCCGATGCGAATATATTGGTTGGCGCGCGCCTCAATAAGATAATGATGGTATCTGTCATCAGTGATCTGTCTTGAAAGTGGCTTGTCAGGTAACAGACGAAGAACGACCGGCTGATTGTTGTCTTGCGTGACGGCGCCTGAGCCTGATAAGAAGAATAGAACTCCCGCAAAGGCGATAACGATGCGAGTAATCAGGGAGCGCAGGTTTGTTTGAGGTAGTTCCATTAGTAACCACCCGGGGTTTCCCAGATTGTGAATGGCAGATCCGGCGAGTTGCAGGAGGTAGCAGGCTCGTGAGAATCAGCCCTTAGTCTTTAGCAGTTTCGCAATGTATTCCCAGTGAAACCAAAAGTCAATGCTTTCGTACGGACTGTGAGGTAACCAAGAAAAACACCTCTATGATGGAAGAGCCGAATCTTTCAACGACTGCTCTTCGGATTTCGGCCGTCGTTAAAATTAAACCTTCGGGCTTCTTAACTCCCGGCCATCGACCGCAGAATCTAATCGCAAGGTAGAGCGAAAAGTTACATTACTAAGTACATCAAGAACTTGACCGGAATTGCCCTAAAGTCATATCAAGTTTTGCCTCGCTGAGGTGATACGGTTCCCTTCCGGTGAAGAAGCCCAGCCGAATGAAAATAAAAGTGTCGATCAACTGGCAAACAAACGTAGCTGGCAGCGGCTATTCCCAAGGGTGATAGTTTCGTGGAATGCTTGCGTAAAGCGCGTACTGCCCGACATCCAAGGGTATCGTTATCACATACGCAACAAAGCTAGCGAAGAATAACCATCCGATTTGATGGGCAAGCAAATAGTCATAGCTTTCGCTCGTAATAACGTCCGCACAAATAAGGATGGCACGCGTGAAAGCCTAAAAAGTTGGCGCTTGCGATTGGTAGGATTTATGCTGTTCCTGAAAAGACAACGCGTTTCAGCGCCCAAAGCTATTTGAATTTATCCCTTCTCTTCCAAACACCGTGGAGCGGTGTGTTAACGTCGGATGGCCGAGCGCTGACGACATTGTGTCCGGGAGTCAAATTGCGGGCAAAAGAGCCCAAGTCAGCGAACTGGGTCCGTCACACCTCACTCTCTCATGATCCCGTCTCGCCTAGAATCTAACGCCTTCGACAACTATCGAGAGCGTCTTTCATAGATAAAGCAAAACACTTTGATAGGGACCCTTGAGAAAGTTCGTATGAGAACTACAAAAACGTGCCCTTACCCACTGCGTACGGAATATTCTACTTGGTCTGGCCCCTAAAAATGGGAAAGGGGCAAAACCCCGGAGTCTCTAATCGGGATTTAATCCTAAATTCGGGAGGGTTACTGTCAAAAGTCGACATTGGTAAGTACACAAAGACCTTGGAAGGATTTTTTATTTTCACTGTTCAAGAAATTGGCGTTTGAGCCAGGCGCGGGCTAAGCGCGAATCACGCTCAACAGTCTCGGTTGAAACGTCAAGTAACTCCGCTACTTCTTCGACGCTGTACCCGCCAAAATAACGCATCTCAATTATTTGGCCCTTACGGGGATCTTGTTTTTCGAGTTTGCGCAAAGCTTCATCGAGCGTCAGTAACTCAATCGCTCTATCTGGCGAGACCGCTGAACCCTCCGATAGGCCAACATGCTCCGCACCTCCTCCTCGCCGCTTTCGGTTTTCAGCTCTAATGTGATCGATGAGAGCCCGCCGCATGCATGTAGCAGCGATGGCAAAAAAATGTTTGCGGTTTTTCCAATGTACGCGCCTCTGGTTGGTAAGCCTTATGTACGCTTCATTAACCAGGTCAGTGGTTTGCAGGAGGCCCCCAGCGTTCCCGCCCTGTAGGTAGCGCTTGGCCATAGTCCTTAGCTGTGCCTCGACGATTCTCATCAGACGTTCCAGAGCTAACTCATCGCCTTGCTCCCAAGCCAGCAAAAGTTCGGTAATTTCATGTGGTGAGTCCACGGTGGAGGCTCCAGTATTCCTTGCCGGTTGTTGTAAAGGCGCAAGGATTTGGATCGAATTCTAACGTAGAAGAGGGCATCTTCAAAGGTAAAGGCATGTCCGGTTACGGATTTGGCAAGCAATTGTCGCGTTAATAAGTAAGGAGGGTTTCCGCTTGGCAGAAACGGCAGAAAATAAATCCGTTGAAGAGTTAATGAGCCCCCAGAGGTGGAATATGGTCACGACCGTATTTGATGCCGCCGTGGGCGTGGCGCAGGGCACACGAGAAGAACTTCTAGATCAAGCTTGTGACGGGGACGCGGAGTTGCGGCGAGAGGTGGAATCTCTTCTCGCAGCCGACTACATGAGTGATGATGTGCTGCAAAATGAGGCCGCTGAACTTTGCCTGAAAGTAATGGCTGAGACCTTAAAAGATAATTCGGACCCACAAAAACTTTCGCAGGAGGTCTTTTATCCGGGATTAATCTTGAACGATCGCTGGGAGATTTTAGCCGCAATGGATGAGGGCGGTATGGGCCAAGTCTACAAGGCCCTTGACCTCACGCTCAACCGCCTGGCTGTCGTGAAAGTCTTAAAGAAAGACTCGCAGAAGAATCCTTGGAAAGTCAAAAAGTTTGGACATGAAGCACAGGCGCAAAGCCTGCTCAAACATGCAAACGTGGCCACTCTATATGACAAAGGCGCACTATCGAGTGGTGAAGAGTTTTTGGTCATGGAGTTCATAGAGGGTACGACGCTACGACAACTGATCAATGACCATAAAGTTCACGATGATCATATCGACTTCTTAATGATCGCTGACATCATGAGACAGACCGGTCGGGGAGTAGCAGCTATTCATCAAGCGGGCTTGGTGCACCGCGACCTCAAACCCGAAAACATTATGATTCATAAGAATGGCGATGAACTGGAAGTAAAGATCATAGATTTCGGAATCGTTAGGGTCCTTGATAAGAGCACCGTCGCAGGGCAACTCGTTGGGTCAGTTTACTACATGGCTCCTGAGCAACTCCGGACCGAAGAGGCAACAACCGCAAGCGACGTCTATGCGGTTTCCGTGATTGCATACGAACTTTTGACCGGACGTCGCCCGTTCGAAATCAGAGATGCAGCAAATGTGCAAGTGGCAATCAAACATCTTCTTGATTTACAGGCTAAAGGCGTTAAGCTGAAGCCTAGTGAATTGCGAGAGGGACTTCCGCCAGAGACAGACCGCTTGGTTGTGAGAGGCCTTTCCTTTGAGGCTAATAAGCGGCCCACGGCAAGACAATTAACAGAAGATTTGGCAAGCGCGCTGAATCGGGATCAGCCCCTATCCTCGCCAGCCCTCTCTCGAAAATTGTGGATTGTTGCTGCGGCTATGCTTGTGACTGTTGTCCTCGGCTTGGCGACTTGGGCGCTTTTACAAAGCATGAACCGATCGACGAGTTCAACGCCAAGCACAATTGCGAATTTGAGTTCCGAACGCAAGCTTACTTATTGGTTGACAATCTTGCGGAAGCGCGACGGAAAGACGATTCGCGCTTCGGGTCGCGAGACCTTCGACACCGGGGATGAGTTTCAATTCCATTTCGTTCCCTCAGAAGCAGGGGCTTTGTATGTCTTTAATGAAGGAACGAGCGGGAACTGGCATGTTCTTTTTCCGACTCGCAAAAACAACAACGGAGACAGCCGGTTAGCTTCATTCAAGGAGTTCGTCACCGGAGAAAATGTGTTTACGTCTCCGAAGGGAACAGAAAAAGGAACGGAAAAGATTTGGATTGTGTGGGCTGCGCGGCCGATTCAATCGCTTGACGAGACTGTTCGACAATCCTTTTTCAACGAACTGAAGGTCACCGACTCCTCGCGGCTAGACACCCTCAGCGGTTTTCTGAAAGGCACGACGACGACCCCGGAAGTCAGTTATCCCAGGGAATCGGAAGTGGCCCTCAAAAGTAGAAGCGAGATCTTTGTCTACTCGTTGGGATTGGAACACCTAGACTGGAAATAAGGTAGTGCTGGAAGTACGGAGCTGGAGTATTTGAAACCATGCCAAGCAAATGGACGTTAATCAAAATCGCGGTCCTGCTGGCGGTGTTTTTGACCGTCTCTCTCTCAGCGCTCGTACGACCGCGCGCCGGACAAGAACAAGACGACCAAAGGGATATCCGAGCTAAGGAGGTCGTTCGGGGACGGCGGCCCGGTCCGAGATCAAGCCCGCGCCCGGTTGATTGGTATTCCGCTGAAAAGAAATTTCCCGACTGGCCGCCGCCGAAGAACTGGACTCACTTGAATGTCGGCATAACTCTCTGGCGAGTGCGCCCGGCGACTGATGCTGAAAGGCAGGATCCCAAAGTTGCAAAAGAGTGGATGAGTTGGGATCAAAAGGATCACGAAGTAGTCGTAAAACGGATTTCCGATATGAATCCTGTTCCGGATCAGGATCTAATTCAGATCACAATTGAATATCTCGGCACTGGCGATCGCCGCGACGCGAACCGCGCCGGCTATCTTTACGTGATCAACCGTGAGCTGTTTCCCGACCGCAGCTTGCAGAATGCGCACCTCATCTTCCCCACGCTGCTGACCTATGATGGTGACAACCGAGTGCTGCCCGGAAAAACTGTCACGCTTCCCGATCCGAAGCGACCCTTTACTATTACGCGTTCAGTTTCCGGACAAGCACAAAGCGCTGAAGTTTATACGATTATTCTCGCGCCCATGCCCCTGGATTCTGAGCTGCCGAGACCGCTTGGCCCGAAGGCGATTGCGTTGTCTCCGGAGTTGGTTGCCAGTTGGGAAAGGCGATGGGGTGTGCGTGAAGCTCGGGCCGCTCGGGCCGACCTGAAGGCCAGCGTAGGGCAGTCGCGCACCCAAAGAGAGCTGAATGCGAGTGGAGACGTGAACGAGACGAGGGGCACAAAAGATTCGGCCGAAGATCTGACACAGGAAGATTCGCGTCCGCAAACGGTTTTCCGAAGCGTGGTGAAACCCGGCGCGGGAATCCTCTTCACGATCCGGATCCCGTTCAAGGAGGTAGCGCCCAAGTTGTAGAGCCAATTCGGGACGCGCTGCCGTTCAAGCCATCTTTTTGGATGAGAAGAAAGGAACTATGCAGCACAATCTCCTTTTGCGAACGGGAAACAGTTATCGACCTCAACCCAAGCAACCTAATGGCTAAGGTGGTCTCATTATGCGTTCACTACCGCACCCTTTAGAGATCCTCCGCAAGCACCTATTCTTCGTAACTTTGGCGAGTCTCACTTTCGGTCAAGAAACAACGCCAGTGACCGATATTCGACTGCTGGAATTGAAGAAGCCAATCGAGAGGACGATTACGACTGGAGAGGTACATCTCTATCGTGCTGAGGTTATAGGCGGTCAAGTTCTGGACGTTCTGGTCGAGCAGCGGGGAATTGATGTGGTGGTGGTGGTCACGGCGCCGGACGGCAAAGAACTGGTCGAGGTCGATAGTCCTAACGGGAGCCAGGGCCCTGAGGCTGTTTTGCTGATCGCCGAAGCGACGGGAGGCTACATCATTAAAGTTCGGCCTCTTGAGAAAGGTGCCTCCGGGCATTACACGATTACGTTCAATGATCGCCGCGCCCCAACCGAGAGGGACCGTAGGCATTTCGCCGATAAAGTGAAGTTAGCAGAGGCTCAGAAAATCGAGAACCAATGGTGGCCGCTGTACCAGAACGGACGATATGCCGAAGCGATTCCTTTGGCAGAACGCGTCCTGGCAATCAGGAAGGAAGTGCTGGGCCCGGATCATCCAGATGTAGCCGTTACGCTAAACAGTCTAGCGCTTTTGTACCAGAACACGAGTGATTACTCGCAGGCCGAATCACTATTTCGGCGATCGCTGTCAATCGATGAGAAAGTCTTTGGCAAGGACCATCCGAATCTCGCTATTGTGTATGGCAATCTGGCGACCCTCTATTACGACATCGGGGACTACGACCAGTCTGAAGGCTTCATGAAGAAGGCTTTGGAGTTGAGAGAGAAGGCGTTCGGCAAAGTGCACCCGGATGTTGCCCTGACACTTCACAATCTGGCTCGACTCTTCCAAGCCAAGGGAGACGATGTTAGAGCTGAACAGTTCTGCCGACAAGCGCTTGAGATCTACAAGAAAGTCCGTCCACCAGATCATCCTGACATTGCGCGATCGCTTGATACGTTAGCTGAGTTGTATCGCGCGCGCGGCGACTTTGCCCACGCGGAACCGTTATATCAGGAGTCACTTGCAATTTATGAAAAGTGGGGCGCTAAAGGTGAATTCTGGGCTGCGCACGTGATGAGTAATTTCGCCAATCTGTACCAGGAACTCAATAATTATGAAAAGGCAGAGAACCTCTACTTGCGCGCGCTCAAAGCCTACACGAATTCGCTCGGGTCGGAACATCCCTTCGTCGCTCAGGTCATGAACAATCTGGCGCACCTATACAAGGAAAAGGGGGAAAGCGACCGAGCTGAAAATTTGTATCAGCAGTCACTAGGCATTAGAAAAAAGCTCTTAGGAGCGCAAAGCCGGGAATATGGCGAGTCGCTAAACAATTTGGCCCAGATATATTGGCGCCGACGCGATTATGATCGCGCAAAGGCTCTTAATCAACAGGCGATAGTAATCTGGGAAAAGGCGTTGGGCACGAACCATCCCGACGTCGCAATCGCCTACAGCAACCTCGCCGTCGATCAGGCTAGCGCAGGAGATCTCAGCGGCACCCTTACGTCGTTGATTAGAGTAAACCAGATCGAAGAGCAAAACCTGAGACTAATACTCACCACCGGTTCCGAAGCACAGAAGCAGATCTATCTCAACAAAGTCTCGGCAAATGCCGACTTCGCATTGTCATTCAATGTGTTGAATGCGCCCGCTGATGCGGAAGCCGCCAAGCTCGGCCTGACCGTGACACTACAGCGCAAGGGACGCGCATTGGATGCGATGAGCGATCAGATCGGAAACTTGCGACGGCGTTCGAATGGTGAGGATCTCGCCTTGCTGGATCGCCTCGCTAACGTCCGATCACGTCTTGCGACACTCTTGATCTCCAGCGGAAGCGGGCTAAAGCCGGAAACCCGCGCACGCGAGATTTCCGCGCTTGAGACTGAAAACGAACAGATCGAGACCACCATAAGCAGGAGCAGCGAAGACTTTCGTGTGCAGGTTCAAACCGTCGACAGTGAAACCGTGCGCAAGGCGTTGCCGCCCGGGACCGCATTGGTTGAATTTGTCCTTTTCCGAGCCATTGACTTTCAAAGAAGAGGGACAACCGGCGAGCAATATGCCGCATATGTACTGACGCCCGAAGCTCACCGGCCCCAGTTGGTCAAGCTGGGTGAGGCCTCCAGTATTGACGGTCTGATTCATCGATGGCGTCTTGCCCTAAACGATCCGAAGAGTGTCGACGTGAAAGATATTGGTCGCTCGCTTGATGAAAAGGTGATGCGGCAGGTGCGTAGATTGTTAGGTCCTGTGAACCATTTATTTATCTCTGGGGACGGGGAACTCAACCTGATGCCGTTTGCCGCTCTCGTAGATGAGAGTAATAAATATCTAGTTGAGAATCATTCGATTACGTATTTGACGAGTGGTCGCGATCTGCTGCGATTGCAATCGCCACACAATACTCAATCGGCAAATGTCCTGATAATCGCAGATCCTCTTTTCGATCTAGCAAGCTCACAGCAGAGAGAAACAGATCGATCCGAGCCGGCGCCGAAGTCCACCAGTCCCGGACGGCAGAACGAGAGGTCCGCCGACTTCAGCACCCTAAATTATCAACGACTCATCGGTGCGGGGGTTGAGGCCCGCGAGTTGAGTCGATTGTGGCCTCAGGCGACCGTTTGGACTGAGGATCGAGCCACTGAAGCCGCCCTAAAGAAAACGCAACCGCCGCTGATCTTGCATATCGCAACCCATGGATTCTTCTTGCCAGATCAATCGCGAGCCAACGAAGTTAATGACCCACTCAAGTCTCCCAAATCGACCGTACCGGCGAGTCTCTCCCACCGCGAGAATCCTTTGTTACGCTCCGGACTGATCCTCGCCGGTGTCAAACAGCAGACTAGCGGGGAGGGTGAAGATGGTGTGCTCACCGCATTCGAAATGGCCGGTCTTGATCTATGGGGCACAAAATTAGTGGTTCTATCCGCGTGCGAGACTGGTCTGGGCGATGTGAAGCGGGGTGAAGGCGTGTATGGTCTGCGTCGCGCGTTGGTGCTTGCGGGTAGTGAATCCCAGGTGATGAGTTTGTGGAAAGTATCGGATGCGGGAACACGTGATTTGATGATTGCTTACTATTCACGATTGCAGAAGGGTGAAGCGCGAACCGAAGCGTTGCGCGCGGTGCAGGTGGCAATGTTGGAGGGAAAGTTGACTTCGGCGACCTCAGGGCAAGGCCGTCGACGAGAGACCGTCGACGTTGGCGGGAAAGACGTCGCGAAGAATTACCGCCATCCTTATTACTGGGCAGCCTTTATTCAGTCGGGCGACTGGCGGAATCTGGAGGGTAAATGAGCGCCTTCGCGATTTAGCCAGTTGAGAGCTTTATTAATGACGTTTTAAGGGAGCATGAAAGATGCGCGCCTCACTTTTTTGGTTGGTCTCACTAACCGCCACGCTAGTCGGTACCAGCGGCTTGTGGAAGGGCACATTTGCGGAAACCGCGATTCAGGCAACCTCAACCCAGCTTGTCTTGAATAAAGTTTTCGAGCGCAGCCTGGCCGGCGGGGGACGAGATCGATACGAAATCGCCATCGAGCAGGGTCAGTACATTCACATCAAGACAGAACAGCGAGGGGTCGACGTCATCTTGTCGTTCTACGGGATGGATGGCTCTGAGTTGTTACAAATCGACACTCCCAACGGCGTCAAGGGTTTTGAAACCCTGGATTTCGTCGCATCGCAGACCGGCAAGTATCAACTGGTCGTGGCAGCGTTAGACCCAAATGCGAAGAAAGGACAATACCGGGCAAGTCTTACCGAACAGCGAAAGTCACGATCAAGTGACGCGGAAAAAATAACATCGCAGGAGAACCTCATCTCCGCGGCTAAGGCGGAGAATCGCGCGAGTGACCTACTGAAAAAAGGAAGTGCGGCGGAAGCGGAACCACTGCTGCGAGAGGCCTTGCTCTTGCGCCAAAAGGTGCCTGGATCGCCTTACCTTTCACAAGCACTCAGCTTGTTGGCTTCGGTATACGAGGCGCAAGGAAAAAATGACCTTGCTTTGCAAAGTTGCGAAGAAGCGATGCCGCAACTCGAGAAGGAGGAGGGGAAACGTTCGTCTACGGTTGGCTATCTGCTCTATAGAATCGGTCGATTCTACCTGGGTCAAGACAATCTTAGTCAGGCTGAGCCGAAACTGCGTCGTGCCGTTCAGATATTAGCGACACTCCCCGAAGTTCCGCCCGAGACCCTGATGGTTGCTCGGCAGACGTTAGCCAGTCTCTACAAAACGCAAAAGAAGTTTCCGGAGGCGCAAACACAGTATGGTTACGCTTTGGAAATAGCTGCTCGCGAGCAGCGAGGGCCGGAAAACCCGGATTACGCTTACCTGCTGAACGAAGCGGGCGAAGTTTACCTCGAGCAAAAGAGTTTCACGGCCGCTGCCGATGCTTTTCGAAAGGCTTGGGCAATCTGCGACAACATCAAGCCGGACCCGGAATTGAGCATCAGGGTTCTCCTCAACCTTGTAAGCGCAAAAAATGTGCAAGCGATTCTGGCGCGCGAGCAGAATAATTTTGGTCAAGCTGAAGCCAGCGCGCGCGAGGGTCTAGAGTTGTTAAAGCAAGTCGCGGGTTTCAACCGGAAGGAGTCCGAAGCCGAGTCCCTCAAGTTCCGAGCATTGTTGCTTAACCGCCTGGCCGAGATCTTTTTGGCGCGAAACGACGATACGCGTAAGGATATTGATGCGGCCACCGGCGCACTGCAGGATGCTTTGGCTATTTGCGAGAAAGTCTTGCCGGAAAGTACGTTCCTGGCGACGGTGCTAACTAATCTCGGGGACTCACACTACAAGCACAAAGACTACGCGCACGCCGAGTCCGCTCTGCAAAGAGCGATAGCCCTGCACGTTACGAACAAATCACTTCCCGCAGAGTCGTTCAAGCCAAAATATTTACTCGCACAACTTTTTCTGGAACAGGACAACGCAGCACAGGCCGAGCCATTGTTGCTCGAGGCCCGGCACATGGCCGCAGACAATCCGGCGCTGATGGCTGAAATTGATAGTCACCTGGGAAAGCTCTATACCAAGACGGAAGATTTTAGGCCGGCAGAATCTTATCTCCGTCAGGCGCTGTCGTTCTATCAGAAAAACTGGTCCAATTCATTTGTAGCCGCCGCAGTCTGGGGCAGCCTGGGAAGAATGTACAAGGCAAGAGGTAGTCTTGTGCAAGCCGAGTCGTGTTTTTCGCGAGCGGTTGGAATAAATCGGAAGAACTCAGCGCTCGAGCAAAAGCTTAGTCCCGCTCACCTAGCTCTGACCCTTTCACTCTCTGACTTGGGCATTCTTTACATCGAACGCGGAGATTTTGCGCGAGCAGAACAAGTTATTGGTGAAGTGAAAGCCGTGGCTGCACTGCCGTTGGCCGAGAATTACGGAATCGCAATCAGTATTGGCACCTTTGGCGCGGCGTACACTTTACGCGGTCAATTTGCTCGTGCCGAGGCGTTATTGCGGGAGTCGCTCTCGCATGCGAAGCCTCAAACAGTAGAAGCCGCCATTGAGCTGCTCAACTTGGGTATCCTATACACCTCGACTGCGGATTACGGCCGCGCCGAGGATTGTCTAAAACAGGCGCTAGCCATCTTCGAAGCCGACGGTAAGGATTCTATCTACATACAGCATTCATTAAGCTTCCTAGCTGAAATGTATCGTCAACAGGGTCGATATTCTTTGGCGATGGCGCAAGCTGATCGCCTCTTAGCGCTCTTTGAGCAGAAGTATGGGCCTAATCATCTAGAGGTCGCGAAGGGATTAGACGACATCGCTAAGATTTACATTGCGAGTAACGACTATAACCGAGCGGAGCTATTGTTTCGGCGAAAGCTGGAAATCATGGAACGGCTACGGGGACCGGAAGATCCGGGGGTCGCCGAGGCTTTGAGTGAACTGTGCATGGTGTCTGGTCTTAAAGGGGACTATTCCAGTCTCAGGCCCGCGCGAGAAAGAGGCATAGCCATCCTTAAGAAAGCTCAGCGCCAAAAGCCTTTGAATTCAAAATTAACTGTGACCTTAGTGTTCTTATACATCTATGGTTTCAATGATGTAGAGATTCAGGAGGGCGCACACCTGCTGGAGGAATCACTCGCCAGAGAGGACGCTGAACTGGGCACTTTCATGATTAGAATGCCCAAACTACTTCTTCTCGGTCAGCAGCTGAGTCTGTTGGGTGATTTTGCTCGCGCGGAAAAATACTACCGTGAGGCTCTGAAATCGGCCGAGCAGTCACACGGCCGCGTAAGTTTGGGCATTATTTTGATACTCAAGGGAATAGCAGATTTTTTCGCCGGCAAGGCGGATTATGTCGAGGCCGCAAAGTTTTACGCGCAAGCTCTCGACGTACAAAAGAAGCTCTTTAACCCAAGGCATCCGGGCGTCGCTGATTTGTTAACCAGCCTGGCGGATCTCGACAAACAAAGGGGCGACTATGTCGCTCCCGAACGTAACTATCGTGAGGCCCTGGACATTCGAACGTCGATTTTTGGCGCCGTCAGTAATCAAGTCATCGAATCAGAGACCAAGCTGGCCGACCTTTATCGTGACAGGGGCGAGTTTGGTCGGGCCGAGGAGCTTTATCAAAAAGCTCTGGCTTCAGCCAAACAGCTTGACGGAGCAAATACATTACCCGTTCTTAACGCCTACTTCGGTCTCGCTACCATGTACCGGAATAAGGAAGAATACGATCAGGCCGAGACCTATTTTAGGAAGACTCAAGCAATCGTCGAAGAAATCTTTGGGAAGACCTCCTTATTCATGTGGGGGATAGGTATCATTCCTGCCCGGATTTATCTGCAACACGGCGACTATGTAAAAGCTCAACTGGTCCTTCAACAGGCCCTCGCCTTTAGAAGAAAGGTCGGGGCACCGAATGATCTTTCAGAGTCCTACTTGCGTCTCAATCTAGCCGAAACCTTTCGTGTCCAAGAGGCTTACTCAGAGGCTGAGTCACTCGGTTCTGAAGCGCTGACAATTCGTGAAAACCTTCTGGGGCCCGATCATCCTGACACGATTCAAGCGCTCGAAGGGATGGCAGACACTCGCTTAGCGCAGGGCAGGTTTACTGAAGCCATTCGGCTGCGGACGTTGGCCGCCGAGCGAGCCGAGAAGAACATCACAAATTTACTTGCCAGCGGCTCAGAGCGCCAAAAAAGCGAACTGCTCGCAACTTTCAACAAGAGCACGGATGCGATCGTGTCTCTGCATTTGAAGGCTGCGCCTAATAACCTGGACGCGAAGCGTCTGGCCCTGACGACGATACTACGTCGAAAGGGGCGTGCGCTCGATGTGTTCTCGGATCAGGTTTCGATTCTGCGGCGGCGAGCCAGCCCAGAGGATCAGGTGCTCTTCGACCAACTCGGCGCCGCCAGCACTCGCTGGACGAATCTTGTTTTCAAAAGTGCGGCCCAGGGTGAAGAGGCATCGCGGCCTGAAGCGCTTCGGAATTTCGGGCGGGAGGCCCACATTTTGGAGGAAGAGATTCAGCGCCTTGAAGCGGCGCTCAGCTCTCGCAGCGCCGAGTTTAGAAACCAAACTCAACCAATAACCATCGAAGCGGTTCGAGCAGTATTGTCGGCGAATACGGCCTTAGTCGAGTTCATCGCTTACCGGCCCTACAACGTAAGGGCGATCGGTTATAAGAACAAATTTGGTTCAACCAGGTATGCAGCGTATGTGTTGACCAGCGATAGCGCAGAACCTGGCGTTGTCGAGCTGGGCGACGCTCAATCGATTGATGCGTTAGTCCTTGAATGGCGGGCGCTACTCGGAAGACGAGCTGATGAAAAAGAGATCACTCCGAAAGGAAACTCTTTGTATCTGAAAGTCTTCGCTCCGCTGACGCGACTTCTCTCAAATCATAAGCACGTGCTTCTGGTGCCTGACGGCAATCTGAATCTTATTCAATTTGCAGCACTGGTGGACGCGGAAGGTCGGTACCTGATCGACGACTATAACTTCAGTTATTTGACTTCAGGCCGCGAGTTGTTGCGCTTGCAGAAATCATTTCCGAGTGAATCGGCCATGACGCTGATCGCCGACCCGGCCTTTGATTTGACAGAGCGTGAAGTGATCTGCCCTCCAGAAGCTGGCACCGACAACATATTCGACTTTACTCAACGCTGTTACAAAAGCCTGCCTGGGACAGCACAAGAAGCGAAGGAGTTAAGCCAACTATTTCCTGATGCCCAGGTATCGACCGGCCCTGAAGCGACTGAAGCGAACTTAAAGAAGGTGCGTCGGCCTCGCTTCTTGCATGTTGCAACGCATGGTTTTTTCTCGCCTGATCCAACATCTGCCAAGCCTTTAGGATTGGTGGAAACCGGAAAGCAAGGTGCGCAGCAAATGAATCCCATGGCTCGTTCCGGTTTGATCATGGCCGGGGTTAAGCAAGGTTTGAGCGGAGCAGGCGAAGATGGCGTGTTAACGGCGCAAGAGGTCGTAAGCTTGAATTTACTGGGCACCAAGTTAGCTGTGCTCTCAGCCTGTGAAACCGGTCTCGGAGACGCGCAGAACGGTCAAGGTGTCTATGGCTTACGACGAGCTTTGGTACTGGCGGGAAGCGAGACGCAAATCATGTCGCTATGGAAAGTGTCGGATAACGCGACCCGGGCCCTGATGGTGGCGTATTACAAACGTTTGCACGCCGGCGAAGGTCGGGCTGAAGCATTGGTACAGGTTCAGTTGGCGATGTTGCATGGAAAGTTGACGCCGGCAATAGCAGTTTCGAGCGGCCAGCGTGAAACTAGCGACACAGGAAGTAACACGGTCAAAGATTACCGCCATCCATACTACTGGGCGGCTTTCATTCAGTCAGGAGATTGGCGGAGCATGGACGGCAAATAGCCAGACAACATGACAGCATGTGCTTGTGGCATTGAGTGATTTTTCTACAGACCATCCTACTGCCAGAGAACAAAAGGATGTACCAAACCAAACGATCGCTGTTGACAATTTTGACCGTCTCGGTGCTGCTCTCGGCGTGGCACGGCCAAACCGACGCGCAGAACCGAGAGGCACGGGCCCTGGTATTGGGTAAGCCCGTCGAACGCGAACTCGCCGGCGAAGAAGCACACAACTACCTCATCGAACTCGCCGCCAACGACTTTCTCCATGTCATTGTGGAGCAGCGCGGCGTGGATGTCCTGGTCACGGTGTACGCACCCGACGGCAAGAAGCTCAAGGAAGTTGATAGCCCTAACGGAACCGAAGGGCCTGAGCCGGTGCTATTGATTGCGAAGACGACGGGGGCGTATCGCCTCGAAGTCCGCTCGTTGGAAAAGGGTGCTACCGGGAAGTATGCCGCTACACTCATCGAGAAACGCACGGCAACAACTGAAGACCGCGAACAGGTAAATAGACAGGAGATGGTTGAGCAGGCGCAAGGACTATCTAATCAAGCGATTTCGTTGCAACAACAAGGGCTTTATAAGGAGGCCGCGCCGCTTTTCCAACGGTCGTTGGCGATTTTTGAGAAAGTCTTGGGCCCAGAGCATCTCTTGGTGGCAAACTCGCTCAACGATCTTGGGTCGCTTTACTTAGCCATGGGCGATTACGCCCCTGCCGCGCCGCTTTATCAACGCTCTCGGATGATTTTGGAAAAGCTCCTAGGGTCGGAGCACCCCTCAGTTGCAAACTCAATCAACAACCTCGCGTCGCTCTATCAAACCCAAGGCGACTACGCCCGCGCTACACCGCTTTATCAACGCGCACTGGTGATTCTAGAGAAAGCCCTTGGACCGGAGCATTCCTCAGTTGCGAACTCCCTAAGCAATCTCGCATCGCTATACCGTGCACAAGGTGACTACGCCGCGGCTGCGCCGCTCTATCAACGCGCGCTGGCGATCTATGAGAAAGTTTCGGGGCCGGGGCATCCCGACGTCGCAGTCGGGCTCAACAATTTGGCGTCGCTGTACCAAGACACTGGCGATTACGGCCGCGCGGCGCCGCTTTTTGAACGCTCGCTGACAATATGGGAGAAAGTCCTGGGGCCGGAGCATCCAAATGTGGCACTCGCCCTCAACAATCTGGCGACGCTCTACCAGGACACTGGCGATTACGCCCGGGCTGCGCCGCTCTATCAACGCTCGCAGGTGATTTTCGAAAAGGCCTTGGGGCCGGAGCATCCTTCAGTTGCGAACTCACTCAACAACCTTGCGGTGGTGTATCAAGCCCAAGGCGATTACTCCCGCGCTGAACCGCTCTTCCAGCGTGCGCTAGCGATACGCGAGAAAGACCTTGGGTTGGAGCATCCGCTCGTTGCAAACTCGCTTAACAATCTGGCGTTGCTGTACTTTGATACTGGCGATTACGCGCGCGTTGCGCCACTCATCCAACGTGCACTGGAAATTCAGGAGAAGGTCCTTGGGTTGGACCATCCTGACGTGGCGCTATCGCTCAACGATCTGGCTTTGCTCTACCAAGCCTCCGACGATTATGTTCGTGCGGTGAAGTTAATCCAGCGTGCGACAGACGTGCGTGAGAAAAACATAGCCGCAGTTTTGAACACAGGTTCACAAAAGGAGAAACAGCTTTACCTCAACACGCTTGCCGGCGAGACTGCAGCCGCTGTTTCCCTTCATGTACAAGACGCCCCAAATAATGTCGACGCCGCGCGGTTGGCGGTGACTACTATTCTGCGCCGCAAAGGGCGCGCGCTCGATGCCTTCAGCAACCAACTCGATGCCCTACGGCGCCGCGCCGCGCCTGAAGACAAAAAATTGCTTGATGATTTGACCGTTGTTCAATCCCAACTCGCCAACCTAAATTTAAGCAGCGACAAACTCACGACTGACGTCAGCCGCGCCAAAGTTGCGCAGCTCACTTCCGAGCAAGAACGCCTCGAAGACGTTATCGGCCGCCGTAGTTCAGAGTTTCGCGCCGTGCGTCAGCCCGTCACTCTGGAGCTTGTGCAAGCTGCCATACCAACCGACGCGGCGCTCATAGAGTTGTTCGCATATCAACCTCAAAACGTTAAAGCGAAAACCAAAGCGGAGCGATTCAGCGCGGCCCATTATGTAGCCTACGTCGTGCGCCACAGCGAGTTCGTTCCGCAGTTTGTGGACTTGGGCGCGGCTAAGGCCATTGACGCCGCCGCCGCTCAGTTTCGTAACGCGCTGAAATCGCCCAATACACCCTATACGCAGATCAAACTGTTGGCGCGCGACTTGGATGCGCGCGTGATGGAGCCCGTTCGCAGGCTGTTGGGTTCGACCAAACGCGTCTTGCTCGCCCCGGACGGGGCTCTGAACCTGATTCCCTTCGAGGCCTTGATGGACGAAAACGGCCGCTATCTCATCGAAAACTACTCCTTTGATTACCTTACTTCGGGCCGTGATTTGTTGCGCTTGCAAGTGTCGGGGAACAGCGAGTCAAACGCGTCCATCGTCGCCAACCCGCAGTTCGATTTGACACAGCCCGTTGTCAAGTGCCGCACGGAGCAACGCGGTCCCGGTCTCTCGGCGGATTTACCCGATGGCGAAGTTGAATATCGCGGAACGGATTTCACGAAATTGTGTTACTCCACACTTGCCGGCACCGCGCAGGAAGGTACCGAGCTTGTCCCCTTGCTTCGCGGCGCCCAACTCTTGACGCAAAAAGACGCGACGGAAGCGGCCTTGAAGTCACTGCATCGTCCGCGGGTGCTGCACATCGCCACGCATGCCTTTTTCTTCCCGGATCAACCCACGTCACAAGCCGTGGGGCGTGGTTTGCGACCGCTGGTGGACAATGCGCCGACTAGTGCGCCGCAAGGGGAAAACGCGCTGTTGCGTTCGGGCTTGATACTAGCGGGCGTCAACCAACACACCAGCGGCTTGAACGAAGACGGCGTGTTGACCGCTCTGGAAGCGGCCGGACTGGATTTGTTCGGCACAAAACTGGTCGTGTTGTCAGCGTGCGAGACAGGTTTGGGAGACGTACAGAACGGGCAAGGCGTCTATGGCTTGCGGCGAGCGTTAGTGTTAGCGGGCAGCGAGACGCAAGTCATGTCGTTGTGGAAAGTCTCGGATGACGCAACGCGGGCTTTGATGGTGGCTTATTACAAGCGTCTGCAAGCCGGCGAAGGGCGTGGCGCGGCGATGCGTGCCGTGCAGTTGGAGATGTTGCGTGGACAGGTAAAGCCCACTGGAAGAAGCGGGAAGCGTGGAACGACGGACACAGGCGAGAGGGTTGTCACGAAGGACTACCGCCATCCTTATTACTGGGCAGCCTTTATTCAGTCGGGAGACTGGCGAAATATGCAGGGTAAATAAGACCGGGCATGGCAAAGATGGTCTCCTCATCTGTTAGCGCCTTACAAGACGGGAGTTCACACCCTCGGTCCGAAAACTCACGAACGGTCGTAATCGAAGATATGAAATCAAGAGTTGGAAAGGTTTTAGCCCTTTGCTTCCTTTCTCTTTTACTATCAGTCTCAACCTCGGCCCAGAACCGCGACGCGCAGTTAGCCGAAGCGAGGCGGCTCAACCAACAAAGTTTAAGACTCTACGAAGCCGGTCGCTATGACGAAGCGATCCCTTTGGAAGAGCGAATGTTGGCAATTTTTCAAAACGTGCGCGGCGCAGAACACCCTGATGTCGCTGCTGCGCTGAACAACCTCGCAGAGAGTTACGCAACCATCGGCGATTACCACCACGCCGAGCGATTATTCAAGCAAGCCATGGCAATCTGGGAGAAAGTATTGCGTCCCGACCATCCCGATCTCTCGCCTACTCTGAACAACTTCGCGTCACTCTACTCTGAAATGGGTGATTACGCTCGGGCCGAACCGTTGTATGAAAGGGCCTTGGCAATTGATGAAAAGGCGAATGGAAAGGTGCATCCTCAAGTTGCCTTCGATGCAAACAATCTTGCGGCACTGTATGCCGAGAAAGGCGACTACGCGCACGCCAAGCCACTACTTCTGCGCGCCTTAGCGATCCGCGAGAAACTCTTGCCGGCAGAAGATCCTTTGATCGCAGCAACACTTCACAATCTCGCGCACCTATATCGGTACGAGGGCGACGACGCTCAAGCCGAGCCGTTATTTAGACGCGCGTTGGAGCTGCGGGAGAAGGCCTTGGGGACGGAGCATCCGTTGGTTGCAAACACGCTCGACAGCCTGGCGGCGCTATACGACGCCAAAGGCAACCACGTACAGGCCGAGCCGTTGTTCTTGCGGGCCCTTGCGATCCGAGAAAAGACATTGGGCGCAGAACACCCTAGTGTTGGGATGTCGTTAAATAACCTTGCGCAACTACACCAGGCGAAGGGTGATTATGCCGTTGCCGCATCATTCTACGAACGCTCACTAGTCATATTGGAAAAAACGCTTGGGCCGGATCATCTGCTCGTCGCCAGTGGACTCGCTAACTCTGCGGCACTGGCCGAAGCCAGGGGCAATTACGAACTGGCCGTACAGTTTCTAGGGAAGGCGCTCGAAATCCGCGAACGGAGTCTGACGTTGATTCTCGAGACCGGGTCGGAAGATCAGAAGCAACTCTATCTGAACAAATTTACCGTCGAAACGGATGGTTGCATCTCTCTACACCTGAATTCAGTCCCGAACAGTCCCGAGGCCGCCCAACTAGCCGTGACTACCATTCTGCGGCGCAAAGGGCGGGCGCTGGATGCTATGACCGACCAGATATCAAGCTTGCGACGACGCGCTGCCCCTCAAGACCAAATCTTGCTGGATAGATTTGCCGCATCGCGCTCGGACCTTGCTACTTTACAAATCTCCGGAGGGGGGAAGATGTCCCTCGTCGCGCGACGCAACAAAATTGCGGAACGCGAAGCCGAAGGAGAACGCCTCGAAGCGGAAATCGGTAAACGAAGTGCCGAGTTTCGCGCGAAGACGCAAGCGATTACGCTGGCTGCGCTGCGACAAGCGCTTCCACCCGACGTTGCCTTGGTTGAGATTTATGCGTATCACCCATTCAACACAAAAGCCCGGATGCGTTCCGAGAAATATGGCGCAGCGCAGTATGTAGCATATGTGGTGCGGCGAGACGATGCGGTGCCGCAGTGGGCAGTGTTGGGAGACGCCAGCAAGATAGATGGCGAGGTCAAACTCTTGCGATCGGCTTTGGCAGACCCGAATCGATCGGGCGTCCAGAATCTGGCGCGAGCGCTTGACGAACTTGTGATGCGGCCTATTCGAGAGTTGCTGGGCCAGAACCGGCGACTATTCCTTTCACCAGACGGAGCACTCAATCTTATTCCGTTTGGCGCCCTGATTGATGAGAACAACCACTACCTGGTTGAGAACTATTCACTCACCTATTTGACGAGCGGGCGCGACTTGTTGCGCCTGCAAGTACAATCAGAAAGCAACGCCGTGGCAGTTGCGGTTGCTAATCCTCTCTACAACTTGGTTTTTCCCAAGGGTGCTAAGCCATTAACTGACCCTTCAGTTGCCGGGAATCGGCGTTCAATTGACTTTACAATTCAGGATTACCAACCACTGTCGGGCACTTCGGAAGAGGCATCGATCATAGATAGGCTATGGCCGGGGTCTCAATTGCTGATCGAGGAGAAGGCAACCGAGAGCGCGCTAAAACAGATTCAGCGACCCAGACTGTTACACATCGCCACCCACGGATTTTTTCTACCGGATCAGCCGACGCCGTCGTCTAATACTACCAGTGCCATCCAATCAGAAAGTCCGATGTTGCGTTCGGGTCTTGTGTTAGCGGGCGTTAAGCAAGGGCAGAGCGGTCCCGGACAGGATGGTGTCCTAACGGCATTGGAATTAGCGGGATTGGACTTGTGGGGAACCAAGCTCGTGGTCTTGTCCGCGTGTGACACAGGTTTGGGTGAGGTAAGAAATGGCGCGGGCGTTTATGGGTTGCGTCGTGCCCTGGTTTTGGCCGGCAGCGAGACGCAAGTGATGAGTCTATGGAAAGTATCCGACGCTGGGACGCGGGATCTGATGATGGCGTTCTATGGCCGTTTGAAGAAAGGCGAAGGACGCACTGAGGCATTGCGACAAGTGCAGTTGGCGATGTTGCGTGGAGAGTTGACGCCGACAACATCAGTTCAAAGCGGACAGCGTGAAACGAGAGACACGAGCGGCAATGCCCCGAAGGATTACCGCCATCCTTACTATTGGGCGGCGTTTATTCAGTCAGGCGACTGGCGGAGCATGGATGGTAAGTAGCAAGTTCTCAATGATCAATATGGCAGCTCTCTGCTGATGCGAATGAAATCAATTAGGAGGTTCGACGATGTTTTCCTCACGTGGTCAGTTCCCATTCTCTCTCTTAGTCATTATTTTTATCCTTGCGAGTGCTTCCAAAATAACTCCGCAATCAGCGACACAAGGGATTCCCGACGCATCTTCACGGTTGAGTCAGCAACAGGATAAGCCGCAGACTAAGGAAGAAGCCGAAGCGCTGCGATTGCTTAGGGAGTCGCGCGATTTACTCCAACAGGGCAAGCTTGACGAAGCGATAGCGACGGGGGAACGCGCCCTCCGTGTTTGTGAAAGCGCTGTCGGTTCCGACCCGCTTTGCAGCGCCACGTCAAAGATCGATCTGGCACAGCTGTACGTCAAGAAGGGTGACCTCGCACGTGCAGAACCGTTGTACCTCCAAGCATTCGAAGCATTCGAAAAACAACTTGGCGCAAAGCAGTTTGACGTAGCCAGCTCGCTCGTCACTCTGGCTGAGACCTTCTGGGGGTTGCGTGATACAGGGCGGGCATTGCGAATGTACGAGCGCGCAGTAACCGCTCAGGAGGCGAAGCTCGGCTCTGAACATCCAGATGTCGCCAAATTGCTAACTCAGCTGGGAGTGGCGTATCGCGCTAACGGCAACTTCGTGTTGGCAGAGCAACGGTACAAGCGCGCGCTGGATATTAATGAGAAGCGATATGGTGTCGACCATCAGGAGGTGGGATGGTCGTTGAATAGCCTCGGCGGACTGTACCGGGTGATGGGTGAATACAACCTTTCCGTGAAGCAGTATGAACGCGCTCGGGCGATCTTCGAGAAAGCCCTCGGCACAGAGAATAGTACGGTTGCCACTATCCTGGATAATCTCGGTTTGGCATATCGAGAACAAAACAAGTTCGAGCTTGCAGAGCAAATGCACAAACGCGCCTTGACAATCTTCGAGCAAGTGCTTGGGCCGAATCACATTGATGTCGCCATCGCTCTGGGTAACCTGGCCGGTCTGTACCTGGACAAAGCCGACTATGCTCGAGCCGAAGAACTGTACCAACGCGCTCTCGCCATCAAAGAGCGGAATTTACAACCCGATGATCCCGATCTGGCCGTGACACTGGACAACTTTGCAGGCGTCTATCAGTTGCAGGGAGATGACGCCAAGGCTGAGTCGTTGCGCCTCCGTGCTCTATCCATCTTCGAACGGGCTTACGGGCCTATTCATCTGGATGTCGCGATAGCTTTAAGCAACTTGGCTCCAATCTATGTTAGGAAGGGCGACTACGAGCGGGCCGAAACAATGTTCAAGCGCAATCTGCGGATTATCGAGCAACTGTTTGGGATTGATCATCCGAATGTGGCTGAGGCGTTAGATAAACTGGCGGGCCTTTATGACCAGAGAGGAGATTCCGCCCAGGCCGAACAATTGTATAAACGCGCGCTCGATATCAAAGAAAGGGCGCTGGGCGCAGTGCATCCAAAAGTCGTTTTGTCTCTGGAGAATCTCGCCTTCTTGTACGAGCAAAGTGGCAACAAGGCGCGCGCCGAGTGGGCCTACAAACGGGTCCTTGCAATACGCGAAAAGGTTTCGGGCCCAGATGACCCTTCCATCACGGGTACGCTCCGGGATCTCGGACAAATCTATCTGACGGCGGGCGATTTCGCGCAGGCTGAAAGCCTTTTCAAACGGAGTTTGAGCATTCGTGAGAGGCGGCTGGGGGTGGAGCATCTCTTAGTGGCCACGGCACTCAACGACCTGGCGGTGGCTTACAGTGAGAAAGGTGATTACCATAGTGCCGAATCGCTCTTCGAACGCGCGCTCACCATCAACGAGAAGCGATTAGATCCGCACCATGCGCTTGTTGTGACCTCTCTCGTCAACCTCGGAAGAGCATATATAGCTACAGGCAAATATGCGCAGGCCGAGCCGTTACTGAAGCGTGCGCTTGAGATCACTGAAAAACTGGTCGGCCGGGATCATCCTGCCCTGGCCCGACCGCTCTCCGCTTTCGCCGAGCTCTACTCGGAAAAGGGCGACTATGCTAGCGGAGCGACGCTGCTTGAGCGGGCCTTGAAAATAAAAGAGAAAAAGCTGGGGCCGAACGATCCTGAAATCGCGACCTACCTTAGTAACCTTGCAGCGCTGTACCAGGACAAGGGCGATTACGAGCGAAGGAATAAAATGTATGAACGATGGCTCGAAATCCAAAAGAAGGGAGGGCTGGGAAACACAAATATTGCGAGCACTCTGGCCAACGTAGCAAACGTGGAATTTCAGAGTGGTCACTATGCGAATGCTGAAAAATTTATTAAGACTGCGCTTCGGCTGACCGAGGAGTTGGTTGGCTCGGAGCATCCTAACGTGGCGACGCTCCTTATTAACCTCGGCGAAATGCATAGACGAAAAGGAAGCTACGGCGAGGCAGAGTCACTTCTAAAGCGGGCGCTTGCCATACGCGAGAAAGCGCTAGGGTCAAACCATCCGGGAGTGGCGCGATGCCTTGGAGATCTAGCCGCACTGTTTGAGGCGAAGGGTGACATCCGCGCCGCCCTTGCCTATGAGTCTCGAGCAAGCGAGATTTTCGAACACAATTTGAACTTGGTGCTCAACACTGGTTCTGAAGACCAGAAGCATTTGTATATCAACTTATTATCCGGCGAGACTGACGCCATAGTCTCACTACACGTCCGCCTCGCTCCGAATGACCCCGATGCCCTGCGCCTGGCCTTTACGACACTGATACGCCGGAAAGGGCGTATCCTTGGCGCACTGAGCGACCAGGTAGCGGCCTTGCGCAGGCGCCTCGATCCGCAGGACAAGGCGTTGTTGGATCAATTGTCGGCGAAGCGAACGCAACTCGCCGCTCATACATTCAACAATTCACCAGAGTCCACGCCCACAGAATTGCATGCTTCCGTGGCAAAGATCGAAGAGGAGGTACAGCAGCTTGAGGCCGCTGTAAGCGTGCGAAGTGCAGAGTTTCGTGCTGAATCGCAGCCGATCACACTTGAACTCTTGCAAAGATCAGTTCCAGCCGGTGCCGTCCTGGTCGAACTGTCTTCATACCAGTCCTACAATCCTAAAACGAGGTTAGGAAACCAACCTTTCGGCGTGCGGCGCTATGTAGCTTATGTGTTGGGCCGTGATGGCGAGCCCTCCTATGTGGATTTGGGCGAAGCCGCACCCATCAACCAGTCTGTCGTAAAGTTGCGCGCGGCTCTGCGCGATTCCCAAAGCACCAGCATCAAGCAGGTAGCCCGTGAGCTTGATGAACTCGTAATGCGTCCCGTGCGGAAGTTGCTCGGCGAGACCCGTACGATTCTGCTCTCACCCGATGGGGAACTTAACCTCGTCCCATTCGGCGCACTGGTCGACGAGCACGGTCGTTATCTAATCGAAAACTACACCATCAGCTATCTGACGAGCGGGCGCGATTTGCTGCGTTTGCTTGCTAAGAGTGAGAGCCGCGAGCCACCGAGGATGTTCGCTGATCCGTTGTACGATCTCGATGCGAGGAACCAGCAACAGGCGGTCATGAGCCGGCAGACAAATTCGTCGGCCACATCGAATTCAAACAATCAGCGCTCAAAAGATTTCACCGAGCAGACCTACAAGCCGTTACCAGGGACAGCAGCGGAAGGCGTTGCCATAAGCCGTCTCTTTCCAGACGCAATCCTGCTGACACAGGCGAAGGCAACGGAAGCGGCTTTGAAGAATGTGAATCGTCCGCGCTTCCTACACATTGCTACACACGGATATTTTCTCTCAGACCAGTCGGGCGCTCTTCCGGCGGGCAACAGAATGCTGAGGGGAACACTAGACACGCTGGACCAGTTTCCCTCACGTGGGTCACGGGAGAATCCGCTGTTGAGGTCGGGCTTGGTTTTGGCCGGAGTCAAACAAGGGCAGAGTGGTGCGGACGAAGACGGTGTTTTGTCGGCGCTAGAGCTTGCTGGTCTGGATTTGTGGGGTACGAAGTTGGTTGTTTTGTCTGCGTGTGAGACCGGACTCGGCGACGTGAAAAACGGTGAGGGAGTCTACGGCTTGCGCCGCGCACTGGTTCTTGCCGGCAGCGAGACACAGGTGATGAGCTTGTGGAAAGTCTCCGACGCTGGAACGCGTGATCTGATGACTGCTTATTACACGCGGCTGAAGAACGGTGAAGGGCGAGCCGAGGCGTTGCGCCAGGTGCAATTGGAAATGTTGCGGGGACAGTTGTCCGGACCAGCCGGCAGTGGAAAGCGCGAAACAAGCGATACAGTAGCGAATGCTACTGTAAAGAACTACCGTCATCCATACTACTGGGCAGCATTCATTCAGTCGGGTGACTGGAGAAACTTGGAGGGCAGATAGGATCTGATAATCGGTCTACAGCAAATCTTGTAAGCGAGATTACCGCCGGAGTCTATGTTTATGAATACATGGCTTGATGCATGGCGATCAGATTAAACGTCCAGTAACTCATATTGCTGGATACTCGATTCGCTTCAGTTTGTCACGCGGTGCTTTGACTTACTGAGAGTCTGCACTCAGCCAGTTGGAGGATATGCGCCCATGAGATTTTGGTTAACAGCAGTCTGCCGGTCAGGAATGTCGCTGCTATGCCTCATCCGACCAATCGCCGGGCAGAACCGTGCAGCGCAACTGGAGGCTCAACGTCTTGACCAACAGATGAGCCAGCTCTATCTGGCGGGCCGCTACGACGAAGCGATTCCGCTGGCCGAAAGGGTTATAGCAATTCTCGAGAGAACTTCCGCCAAAGAACATCCTGATACTGCTAAAGCCGTCAGTGAGGACGGCGTACTTACTGCGCTCGAAGTGTCTGGCCTCGACTTGTGGGGAACGAAGCTGGTAGTTCTGTCGGCATGTGAGACCGGCCTCGGTTACGTGAAAAACGGCGAAGGAGTCTACGGGCTACGTCGTGCGCTCGTGCTCGCTGGTAGCGAGACGCAGGTGATGAGTTTGTGGAAAGTATCTGATTCGGGCACGCGTGATCTGATGACTGCTTACTATACGCGCCTGAAGCAAGGTGAAGGGCGAGCTGAAGCGTTGCGGCAAGTGCAGTTGACAATGCTACGTGGACAACGCAAACCAACCGCAGGCCGTGACAAGCGCGGAACCGTAGATGCCGGCGAAAAAGTGGTCGCTACGGATTATCGCCATCCTTATTACTGGGCTGCGTTCATTCAGTCGGGCGATTGGCGGAACTTGATGGGCAAATGAAAGAAACCTATGTTCGCTCTCGACTTATCTACAAGCTCTCACGCGCGCTCATGTGGTCAATACGAGCAAAAAGAACGTTGAAGGATCAACTGCGAAGATATCTCATGCTGAATATCAAGACACTGACTCTAAGGTTTCTAAAGTTGACTGTCCTTCTGTTTGTTTCATTGAGTGCCTTGAACACCTCGAGGGCGCAAGATCGCAATGCGCTGTTGGCAGAAGCCAAGCAACTGAACCAACAGGTCGAAGAACTTTACCTTCAAGGGCAAGTGATAGAAGCGATGGATTTAGCCAAACGCGCTCTGTACTTGCGTGAGAAATTGCTCGGAGTATTCCACCCCGACGTCGCTGAGTCACTGAACAACCTCGCGTTGCTGCATCAAGCTCAAGGTGACTATGTTCGGGCTGAGTTGATGTTTCTGCGCGCCCTCGCCATACGAGAAAAGGCTAAGACCGATATCAAGGCTGAAAGCGAAATAGCAATCGTCCTCAACAACCTGGCTATCCTATACGTTGCTAAAGAGAATTATCGCCGCGCCGAATCTTTGCTTCTTCGCGCTCTAGTTATAGATGAGCGAATTCACGGTGCGGATCACGCCGACTTAGCCCCTGATGTCAATAACCTCGCAGCAGTGTATGCCGAGCTTGGTCAGTTGCAGCGAGCGGAGATGTTCTTTCAACGTGCGCTCAAAATTTATGAGAAGAAGTTCGGTTCACAACATGCCGTCGTTGCCATGGCGCTAAACAACTTAGGCGTCGTGTACCATTTGCAAGGAGAGTATTCTCGTGCTGAGACTTTCTTTCTGCGCGCGCTTGCGATACGTGAAAAGGTGCTAGGCGCGGATCACCCCGGCGTAGCCGGGACACTAAACAATCTTGCGATATTGCATCAGGCGCAGGGCAATATGACGCAGGCACTGCTTTACAAAGCGCGTGTGGAAGAGGCACGCGAGCGCAACCTCAATCTGGTTCTTGCGGCTGGTTCAGAAAACGATAAGCAGCGATATCTCGATCTCCTCAAGGGCGAAGCCAGCGGAATGATTTCGCTGCATCTGCGAGACGCGCCCGGCAATTCCTCGGCACAACGTTTAGCTTTGACTACTATTCTTCGCCGCAAAGGACGTGCTCTGGATGTAATGAGCGATCAGATTAGCGTCCTGCGCCAACGCACAAGTCCCGCAGAGCGCGCGCCGTTGGATCAATTGGCCGCGGTGCGGACGAAAATCGCGACATTGATTCTAAGCGGTCAAGGTAAGGATCCAGACTTAAAGGTTTTGGAAGACGAGGCCGAGCGCCTGGAAGGTGAGGTCAGCCAAAAGAGTGCAGAGTTTAAGACTGTAAACCAGCCCGTAACATTGGAGCGCATCTTGTCGGCCTTGCCAGCTGATGCGGCGCTGGTTGAAATCGCCTCTTATCGCCCGTTTAATCCGAGAGCAAAGAGCAGACGAGCGAAGTATGGCACGCCACGTTATGCGGCTTATGTTCTGAAGCCCAACGGCGAAATCAGCTTCGCGGATTTGGGCGACGCTGTTAGCCTGGATGCGCTGGCCGCTAATTTCCGCAGCGCTTTGAAATCGCCGAACTCAACGGAACGAAGGGTCAAACAGCAGGCACGTATCCTGGATGAACGTCTAATGCGTCCGATTCGGGAGCTACTCGGTTCGATAAAACGCGTATTTCTCTGTCCCGATGGAGCTCTGAACCTCATTCCCTTTGAGGCCTTGGTAAACGAAAGTTCGAGCTACCTTCTGGAAGATTACTCTTTCAACTATCTTACTTCTGGACGCGATCTCTTGCGGTTACAACTGAGCGTCCCGAGCGAATCGGACGCAGTGATCATTGCGAATCCACAATTCGACACGGCGAAGTCGATAGTAACCTGCGGGACCGGACTGCGCGGACTCAATCTAAAGCTAAGAAAAACTAATGCTACTTATCGGGATTCTGATTTCGCCGCGCTGTGTTACCCGACGCTCGAAGGCACGGCTCGTGAAGCGACCGACCTAGGCGCTCTACTACCGCGCGGGCAATTGTGGACACGGAAAGAGGCTACCGAGACGAACCTAAAGGCTGTACGTCGACCGCGAATACTACACATTGCAACCCATGGGTTTTTCCTGCCCGACCAAAATGAAGCGAGGTCCGAGGCACGTAGCGCGTTTGGCGGAATAGCTAATACGATGAACTCACTTTCGCGCGCAAATCCTTTACTTCGCTCAGGACTCATTTTGGCCGGTGTTAATCAGGGGCAGAGCGGGACGAATAACGATGGGGTCTTCACCGCGTTGGAGGGAGCTGGACTTGATTTGTTTGGAACGAAGTTAGTCGTTCTATCAGCCTGTGAGACGGCGCTTGGCGACACATTAAATGGTCAAGGTATCTATGGACTGCGCCGTGCACTAGTGCTAGCTGGCAGCCAAACGCAAGTAATGAGTTTATGGAAGGTCTCTGATGCGGGAACGCATGATTTGATGGTCGCTTATTACACTCGACTACAGAGGGGCGAAGGACGAGCAGAAGCGTTGCGTCAGGTTCAACTGATGATGTTACACGGACAGTTAATGCCGAGCAGATACAGTGACAAGCGCGGAACTACCGATCCGGTGAATCTTACTCTGACCAGCTATCGGCATCCCTATTACTGGGCAGCGTTTATCCGATCCGGTGATTGGCGGACCATGGACAGTAAATAGACCACCACACCGTAAACCCTGACCCAGTCATTGAGTCTTCAAGCAGTTAAGATTCCAAAATGGACGCGCGGTTAATATCGCTCGATTGACCTATGATCGGAAGTACGGAAGGTGACGGAGAATTGTTAGCTACATCACATACTGACGAAGAGCTGAAGTGTCCTCAGAACGGGAAGTCACTTCGGCCTACTTATCGGTTCGCGTGTTTCATTCTCATTCTTTTCCTCCCTACTTTGCTGGTTCATGGGAACTGCGGTTTCGGAAATGCACTTAATGCAACCGCCTCGCCGAAACCCCAGGACGTGAAAAAGCTCGAACCAGGCAAGCGACTAAGTGGAGAGCTCGCAGGAAATCAAACGCGCTCCTACGAGATAACAGTCTCTGCGGGTCAGTTTCTTCACGTGGTGGTCGAGCAACTAGGAATTGATGTCGTCGTAGTGCTCTACGATCCGAACGGCAAAAAGGTGGCTGAAATAGATAGCCCAAACGGTACGCAAGGGCCTGAGCCGCTAATAATAGTCTCCGAAGCTTCCGGACTTTATCGATTGGAGATCCGCTCGCTTGAACAAGCGGCGCCCACCGGACGGTACGAGGCGAGAATTGAGGCGCTCCGTGAAGCAACCGAGGCTGATCGAAAGAAGGTTTCTGATCTTGATGATCTGAAGGTAGCAGACCAGCTCACGGATCGAGTGCTGGAACTGAATCAACAAACCAAATACGAAGAAGCGATAGCATTGTCGCAGCGTGTCGTGGCGATTCGTGAACGAGTACTCGGCGGTGATCATCCGCAGGTTGCCGCGGCGCTCAACAATCTCGCTGAAATGTACAAGAATCGGGGGGATTTCAGTACAGCTTCCCAGTTCCATGAGCGCGCGCTGAAGATTAAACAAAGGGTGCTCGGTGAGAACGATCTCAGCACAGCCACAAGTTACCTCAACCTTGCCGAAGTTTACCGAGAAATGGGCAAATTTGAACGGGCGGAGCCTCTGTACAAACGCGCTGTTACAATCTATCAAGCGAGATTAGGGGGAGACCATCCCACCCTGGCTCAAGCGCTCAACAATCTGGCATTGCTCTATGACTTGATAGGTAACTATCCCATTTCCGAGTCTCTGTATTTGCGGGCGCTCGCGATTCGGGAGAAGGCCCTTGGCATTGATCACCCCGACACCGGAATCACTCTCGTGAACCTTGCCGATCTGTATCGCGAGATGGGGGACCTTCTTAAGGCTGAAGAGTTTGGAGCGAGAGCGCTTGGCGTTTTTGAGAAAGCCCTGGGTCGTGACCATCCTTATGTAGCCACCGCATTAAATGAATTGGGTTTGGTGTGTGTCGGCAAGGGTGATTTCACGCGCGCCGAAGCTCTTTATCTAAGATCAATCGGTATCCGCGAGAAAGCCCTGGGAACTGAACATCCCGAAGTGGCGGCTGCTCTCGTTAATCTTGCTGCGCTGTATTCGCGAGCCGGTGATGCCGCGCGCGCGTTGCAGCTCTATCTACGAATTCTATCTATAGACGAAAAGGCGTACGGAAAAGAGCATCCCAACATAGCTGCTGATTTGAGTAATCTTGCTTACCTCTTCGAGTCTCTAGGCGAACGTGCGCGAGCTGAACCCGTCTACCTCAGGGCTCTTGCGATCACAGAGAAGGCAGTGGGGCTTGAACATCCCCAGGTCGCAACTATTGTTGATAATCTCGCTCTGCTCTATCACCAGAATGGAGACTGGCAAAAGGCTTTACCTCTAGCGGAACGGGCCTTGGCTATTCGCGAGAAGTCACTCGGGCCGCTGCATCCGCATGTAGCTAATTCATTGAGCACCCTGGCTGCGCTTTATGAGGCAAAGGGTGACGCTGCAAAGGCTGTCCAGTTTCGACAAAGAGGAAATGACATACGCGAACACAATCTCTCACTGATTCTGGCTGTAGGGTCGGAGAGAGAGAAGGCCTCTTATATGGCTACCTTTGCTGACGAAACTGACCTTACAATCTCCTTGAATAACCGTTCTGCGCCTACTAACCCTGAGGCCATCAAACTAGCGCTAACTACAGTCTTGCGCCGTAAGGGCAGAGTTCTCGATGCGATGTCTGAACAAGTCGCTCTGCTGCGCCGCAATTTTGATGCTGAGACGCAAGCCTTATTTGACGAACTTGCGACCCTAAATAGACAACTTGCCGGTCTCACCTTGCGCGGCCCCGAAAAAGAAGGTCAGGCAGAATTTAGGACACGGATCGCTAGTCTTGAAAGCGAAGCCGAACGCCTGCAGACGCTCATAGGAAACAGAAGTGTGAGATTCCGTCTCCAATCACAGCCGATGACTATCGAGGATGTCCAGCATGCAATTCCTACAGGCGCGGCTCTAGTCGAAATTGTGAACTACAGTCCATACGATGCGCCATCTGGGCTATTCCTCGAAAAGAAGAAATACTGCGCCTACGTTTTACCTGAGCAGGGATTGCCGTTGTGGGTTGACTTGGGGGATGCAGCAAAGATCGACCGCGATGTTGCGACCTTGCGAAAGGCACTGAGCGACCGGACTAATTCGAATGTGAAAGCGGCAGCACGTGAACTTGAGAACCAGGTGTTCCGTCCGATTCGTAAGATTCTAGGCAACGTGCATCAGATCTTTTTGTCTGCCGATGGTGGGCTCAATCTGATTCCGTTTGCGGCGCTTGTTGATGAGCAGGGCCGCTACCTTTTGGAAACCTATTCAATCACGTACCTAACAAGTGGACGGGATCTTATGCGCTTGCATTTCAATCCTCATAGCAGACAGCCGCCTCTCGTCATTGCCGATCCACTTTTCGATAACAGACTTTCCACAACCAGCGCGCAGACCGTCAGTCCGGCGAATGCTCAATCGGGGCGACGCTCGAGAGATTTAGGGGGAATGAAGTTTGATCCGCTGCCCGGCACTGCGGAGGAAGCCAAAGCTCTGGCCGTAATTTTGGCAGGGGCCGACGTTCTTACTCAGGAAAAAGCTACGGAAGCCGCTCTAAGACGTGTCAAAGCTCCTAGTGTTCTCCACGTAGCGACGCATGGCTTCTTTCTCCCTGATGAGCGTGCTGAGTTATCTTCGCGCAATCGTGTCAGCGCCCGGTCGAGTGACATGCCTACGTCGCTAGGCAGCGAAAGTCCCTTGCTTCGATCGGGTCTCGCGCTGGCAGGCGCCAACCAGCAACTAGACGAAGCAGGTGATGATGGAATTCTAACCGCGCTCGAAGCATCGGGACTGGACCTCTGGGGCACAAAGCTGGTTGTGCTGTCCGCGTGCAAGACAGGTCTCGGCGAAGTGAAAAACGGTGAAGGAATATATGGCTTGCGCCGCGCTTTGGTCCTTGCCGGTAGCGAAACGCAGGTGATGAGCTTATGGAAAGTATCCGACGCTGGAACACGTGATCTGATGATCGCTTACTACACGCGACTTCGAAACGGTGAAGCCCGGGCGGAGGCATTACGTCAAGTGCAATTGATGATGTTGCGCGGTCAGCTAACGCCCGGGAGAGGCGGCGCGAGGCGTGGAACGACCGATACAGACGAGAGAGTTGTCGCTAAAAACTACCGACACCCTTACTACTGGGCGGCCTTTATTCAGTCGGGTGATTGGCGAAACCTGGATGGCAAATAGGAGAGTACGTTAGAGACGCAAGAGCCAAACCAGGAAAATTACTTTGCTATTTCATCATAGACTTCCGAACCTAATACCCACTCAAAACATTCAGTCCCCTTGACATTAGGTTATTGGTTCAAACTCGACATGGGTGGCACACGTGCGCGTCTCATCCTCGTCATGAAGGCCTGTCACAACTAAGGCACAACGGGGTGCTGAAGGTGGAGAGAGTAGAAACAGTGTAAAACCGGAATGTTCGAAGTTCTTGGCAAAAGTAAGAAGTCCGCTAAAAGCTGCGATAAATTGAATGGTCTCCGAGTCCTACCTGCGGAGCCAAAATCCTATGACGAACTGGGGAGGGTTAGTAGCCTTCCCCTTTTCAATTTCTCGGACATTGGAAATGTTTTGGATATGCTGTTAACCCCGGGTTGAGTCCTGCCTGCGGAGCCAATTCCTGTAATGTCGTTGATGTAAAGACGGGCCTTAGCCGTATTGAGTCCGCAAGGCCTGTCACAACTGAGTCACAAAGTTTGGGCTTTGGAGCCGGACTGCTCTGCTGGAGAAGACTCGTGTTACTTTGCAAGTGGATGTCGGCTTCGGTGATCAAATTGTGCCGCGGCCGGAAGAGATTGAGTTTCCGACGTTGCTCGATTTTCCGGCACCGCACCTTAACAGCTACACACGCGAGAGCATGGTTGCCGAGAAGTTTGAAGCAATGGTGAAACTCGGAATGCTCAATACGAGACTGAAGGACTTCTTCGATGTATGGAGCGCGAGCCAAGAATTCTCATTCGATGGTCCAACTCTTTCCAAGGCCGTCAAGACAACGTTTGAGACACGCGGTACCAAAGTGCCGAAGGAGCCGCCGCTGGCATTAACTGGTGAATTCTACGATGACCAACAGAAGAACGCTCAATGGCACGCGTTCATTAACAAGTCGGGAGTCACCGCTGATTCCAAATCACTTCCGGAATCGCGAAGATTCTTATCGACTTTCTCATGCCTGTCTCGGAGGCGGTCGCAAGCGAAAGAGCCTTCAATCAAGAATGGCAACCCTCCGGCCCTTGGCAGTAAAATACGACAATTAATTCCAGAGCCACGACCGTGCTTTGCGGTCTCTTTTTACCGGGGTCTGATTCGTGGAAAGCGACGAGACTCTAAAGGCTGAACTCGAACGGAACTCTGAACTGACCACTACCTCGTCTCGGATTATCTGGTTTTGGATTCCCTTTTTGTGATAAACGTTACTTCCGTCTACACCGCGCTTTTGATCAATAGCCTCGCCTCGGAGAAAAGGAATTAGAAGGGAGAATCACCAGTGCAGTATCGTTTCCAACTCCAACTCTTATTGCATGGAACGATCATGATGCTGATCGGACTGCTGGCAGGTCTGCCCCTGATGTTAGCCATTGATTTTGGCTGGGGAGATGCCTCCATACACTCGTGGGCTGTTGCCCACACTTCAGTCACGCTTACGGGTGTATCATTCATCGCCATCTCGGCAGCATTTGATCACCTGGTCCATGGAGAACTCGAAGCGGCTATTTTGGTCCGATCCCTATTGCTTTGCGCCTACACTTTCACGCTTGGTTTGATGGTCGCGGGAATAGCCGGTGTGCGCGGCCTGGCACCGATGGGTCCTGCTCTAAACTGGGTCGCTTTCATCCTGTTCGTCATCGGGGCCTTCGCAGTCGTGTTTGGTGTGGCAACCATGGTCTTCGGTGCGCTGCGCGCTCTACGAACCCTCCCGCGCGGGGACTCGGGACGTTCAACTTAACAGCTTGCCGCACGCCGTCGAGTAAAGCGATTGCTGCCTGGTGCGTGGGCGGTGCAAATATCATCTCAACGGTTGATAACTTACTATGAAGCCGTTATGATGCGTTGGTTTTTGAAGCTTTCGTCCCTAGCCGCATCGACCTCATCAACTAGAACGGTGGTGTTCCATGGATAATGTGGAAGAGGAGGTAGTAAAGATCGTTTCCCGCATCACCAAAGTGTCGACCACAAGTCTCTTACCCGATACCGATCTCAAAGCCAGTCTCAACGTTGATTCGCTCCAAGGCTTGCAGATTGTGGCGGCTCTGGAGAACCGATTCGGCATTATTCTGCCTGACGAAGATCTGGACTCTTACACTACGATAGGCTTGATAGTTGAAACGGTGAAGCGGCATCAAAGTAGTGCGTCCGCAGATGCGAAGTAGATCTTCTTTAAGGCAGTCAATGAGATCGATCGCCGCCTACTAGCCGTGGTTCGAAAGCGTCGCAACCATTCGCAGGCCGCCGATTTGACGTGTCAGAAGCCCGCGCGCGTCAGCAAGGGCTCGATAAATAAACAGGCCCTCCCTGACGGTCGGACTTCTGACACGAGCGAACGGCTTAGGAGTATCCCTCATGTCGGATTCAACCCCGCCTTCGCGCTGGTCCGATGAATTCCTCGACTCAATGCGCCTGGTCGCTGATGCGGAGACTGACGACCTAATGGCTGACCTGTTTAGATCAGTCGACGTTGCCGGGCTACTGGAGCTAAGGTCGATTCTCGAAGTTTGGGAAGCGCCGCTGACGCCGAATATTCCGCAGTCGGTCCGCGAGTTCTTAGAAAAGCCGGTGGTGTTTCCTGATTGGGTAGATCAAAGGAAACTGGACCGGGCGTCGGACATGTTCGTTTCGTACGGGCCGGTAACGGCGATGATGATCCTGCTCAATGGCTTTCCGCATACTTTAACCAATCCAACGGAAGCTCGCGCTTTTTACCTGGGCCAAGTATTTAATCCGAACACGATCAAAAATCGGATGTATCAACTGCCCCATTTCATGATAAGTCTTACCCAGAAGGGTGGGCTCGTTCAAACAAGAGCTCCGGGGACTCAGGAGTCAGTCAAGAAAGGACAGGGTATTCTAGCGGCCCAGAAACTTCGTCTGATTCATTCAGGCGTCCGCCTGCGCCTACAGCTGCCGCAAGTGCTTCCGGAGAACAACTGGGATGTAACCGTTTGCGGCCTGCCGATCAATCACGAGGACCTGACCGCAGCTATACTGACTCTTTGCTTCTTTACGGGCGACGGAATGAAGAAGCTGGGTATCGAAATATCACAGGAAGACGAGGATGCGCGACTTCACCTGTGGAAGACCATCGGCTTCCTGCTCGGACTTCGCGAGGAGATGCAGCCGCGGGACCTTGAAGACGCGCGCGCGCTGCACGCAATTATTCGCCGCCGACGTACGCGGAAATCGCCCGAAGGCGTAGCGGTAGCAGCCGAGCTCATCCGGGTCATGCAAAGCATGCTGCCTCGAACACATAGATCGCTACCTGCGGCTTTGCTCCGGTACAACCTGGATGTGGAAACTGCTGACATGCTGGAGGTGCCCAAGCCACGCTTACTGATATGGGTCTTGAGTGTTTTGAGTCACTTCTTTGTGGAAGAGAAGATCTTCGCAAAGGTTGCTAAGCTGATCAGCCCACCATTGGTCCATTGGCTGATCAACTATGAAAGGACGAGTAAAGCAGAAATCGCGCAGATTCCAGCCGCCCTGGCTCGAAGCTGGCATGCGCATAATTGAGCAACAGACTTTCGGTCTAGTCTTACTTCAAATGTTCATAGAGCATGAAAGACTCCTCTCTTGCCTCACAGGATCGTCGGGTCATTCATGGAAAGCCTATCGACCTGTTGATAGGGCGCTTGAAAACTGTAAATGATCGTGTCAGAAGCCCGACCGTTAGGGAGGGCAACTTTGCAACGTGGCCCTCCCTGACGGTCGGGCTTCTGAAAAGGCGGTGACCTATGTGGAAAAAATTGGATCTGATTGCCAGCGCAGGGATCTTAACGATCGCGGTGGGCCACGTTTTGGCTGTCTTCCAGTTTTTCCAACCGCTGGTTCACCCGGGAACGATTGGAACCGCACGTGAGCCCTCGCTGTGGTGGACTGCGGGAGGCGTTGGCTTTTGGTTTGTGGCGGCGCTTAATTTCCTGCGCATCTATTACTCGAGCCTGGTTCCCGCACTTAACGTAGTCTGCTTTCTCTTCAATTTCGTGTTGCTGTTATTTGTGTGCGGGCTGCTGGTTAATTCGCCGCTGTTCATGCTCTACGCGCGAGTTCCTTTGCTCATCTGCATTCTGACAGTTCTGATTTCTTCCGTATTTGCATTGAACAAGAACCGCTTGCTTCCGGGTTGAGCAGTTCCTGCACACAAATATACTAGCCTCGAGATTCAACATGCCGGCGAAGCAAAATGAGCTGCCGCAAGTTGAATGCAGTTGCCGCTATCTGGAAGACGGCCAGGAGTGCTCTCGGAATGGTGATGAAAGGAAGATTGTTGGTTTCCAGACGAATCTCATAGATCAGCATCAGGAGATTGACCGCCAGGCAGACCTTAACAATTCCGGGCGCCAGGCTTCCATACCTGATGCGAAGCAAATTGAAGGTACCCCCGAAAACAAGATTGATGCCGCCGGCCACCCACCAGAATGCGTATTCTTGACCGACTCCAGTAGCATTGGGGTCGATCATGGGATGAAAGAAATGGAAGACACTAAGAGCGTGTGCACACCCGGTAAGGGCGATGGTACAGGCGACGACGGTGTCGATCTTTTTCAGCATTGCTTCGGGTGTTAGGGTTATGTCAAGGGCCCGGGCGTCGGGATCTCTGACGGTTAGATTTAGCGCGAGCCCAGTGTAAGAATGCCGCTGCTCAAATTAGCAGCGGTAGGCGCGTGGTGCAAGGATTTTATGAAGAAACCGTTTGGGTGGAAGAAGCTCATCATTGGTTTAGTGGCCATTGTGCCGGCGGCGTTGGCTGCCTATGTCTGGCTCATTGCGCCCGTGGAGCGGTGTCCCAGCCAGCCTGGAGCAGCCGCGTTTCGGGCTGCGGCCTGGAGCTGCCTAACCTCGTTGCCGACGTCGCGCTCCGAGGTGGGGGCCGCGGTTTTGGATGGACGAATCTACGTGGCCGGGGGGGTGAATCGGTGGGGAAAGACGGCGGCGTTCGAGGTCTACGATCCGGTGTTGAACGAATGGCGGGGATTAGCGGCTTTACCCAAACCGCTTAATCATTTGGGTATTGCCGTCGCCAGAGGCCGAATTTACGTAGCCGGCGGATATGAAGATCTGTTCCTGACTCAAGCGGTTAGCGACGCCTGGACCTACGACGTCGCCACCAATGCATGGGTATCCGTTGCCTCGATGCCTGGTCCTCGCGCTGCTCACATCATGATCAATATTGACGAGAAGCTGTACGTGACCGGCGGCATGGGTTCCGATTCTTCGGCGCTTTGGGTTTACGACCCAACCACAAATACCTGGGACACCACACGCGCGCGCATGCCGACCGGCCGCGAACATGCAGCGGCTGCAGTGTTCGAGGGCAAGCTGTACGCGATCGGCGGACGACGCAACCATTCTGAGAATCTTGGCGTGGTCGAAGTCTATGATCCGGTGAGTAACACCTGGGCGCGTAAACGGGATATCCCGACTGCGCGGGGAGGCCTTACCGCAGCAACATTGGGTGCGCGGATACACGTAACCGGTGGAGAGAGTCTCAGTCCGAGGCGCACTTTCAGCCAACACGATGTGTACGATCCTTTGAGCGATACCTGGTCGGAGCTGGCCCCGCTGCCAAACGCACGTCATGGTCTCGGATCGGGAGTTATTGAGGGTCGGTGGTATGTCATCGGCGGCGCGACTTCGCCAGGATACCTGACGCCTATTTCAGCATCTGCAATCGTAGATGTCTTTAGCCCGTAAGCCTGTCTCCATTGTGAGAGCATCTGCGCCTGGATCGTTCAGCGTTAACCCGGTCGTAGCGAAGCGGAGCTAGCTGCGGAGCAGCGACAGAGTTAAGCCCAAGGCGAGGCTTTGCGAGCCTTGGGAAAGGGTCAGTTTTTGTGGGGAGCCGCGAAGCGGCGACAGAGAATAATACTCGTACTGCTACC
>UEXV01000089.1_pt1 | contig 56618 bp, 45 predicted proteins | sample 4301181 | NCBI WGS metagenome assembly UEXV01 (sample SAMEA4773175, study PRJEB27434) | metagenome | biome: 2259; feature: agricultural soil; material: soil | place: USA | collected 2014-09 | depth 0.25 m | reverse complement strand
ATTCGAACCTGTGAAGGGCTTTTGACCCTTAACGGTTTAGCAAACCGCCGCCTTCAGCCACTCGGCCACATCTCCGCGATGTCGAAAGTTATTCTAAGGCGCGCCAGTTCGTTGTCAAGACGAACGGTGGAGGATTAAGCCTGCAAGGTCGAACCATCGTGGCGCCGGCGGCGGCCAAGATAAATCAATAGCATGCCGATTCCCACGCCCATAAGTAATCCGAACAAACCATCTGCCCACTTATCCGAAAACTGTTCGCGCTGAGCGAACCAATGCCAGACGTTTGCGATCGCCAAAAACAACAAGCCCATTGTGAAAAGTTTTTTTGAATTCATAAGTCTAAAAAGCATTAACAATCTCTGACCATTTAGCCGCGCGAAACGGTCGAAGTCAAATTCGCCGAGGTTGTGCCGGCGAATCAGAAATCAAGACCTCCGGGTCCCGGCGCCGGCTGTTCAACAAAAGAGTCTGTTACGCGGCTGTCAAAGGCCAGGTCCCAACCCAGGATCATTGCGAGGCCCGTGAGAGCCGCGAGCGCGATGGCGATAATTCTGATCGAGCGCGTCCGCATCATGACTACAATCTATAAGCTTCTGCCAAGACCTGGTCAAGCTGCCAAACCGGCCGGTCGCGGCGCGCGGCGCAGCGCAACCGGAAGCTGTACCGCACAACAAACCTGTTCGAGCTTTTCTCGATCACGTTGAAATTCCGGATGCTCAGTCAGCGAAGCGCGGACTTCGCGAAGAATGTGCGCTGCGTGTTCGTCCGGTGGTTCGGTCAAGCGATAGTGCATCCACTTTCCTTCGCGTCGCGCGGCGACGATGCCGGCGCGCCGCAGGTAAGCAAGGTGCCGCGAAATTTTCGGCTGGCTGGTTTTGAGGATGTCCACCAAAAAGCAAACGCATACTTCCGAATCGCCAATCAAGCTGATGAGACGCAAACGTGTGCGATCGGCCAGGGCTTTGAAGAGATTCTCGATGTTGTATTTTTGTTTGACCATATTTCAATCGATTCCCACAATTTCGCTGCGACGCTCCAGCAGGATTGTGTCGCGCCAGACGCCTTTCATTCTGCCGATGCGCTGGCGGCGCCCGACCTCACGAAAACCGCAACTGCGATGTAAGGCCAGGCTGCCGGCGTTTTCGGGGAACATGCCGGCTTGCAGAGTCCAGATACCGTTCTTTTCCGATTCACCGATAAGGGCGCGCAGTAAAGCTCGGCCAACTCCAGCACGACGGACAGATTGCGAGACGTAGACGCTAACTTCGGCGACACCTCCATAAACGCATCGCTGCGACACCGGACTGAGCGCGGCCCAACCGACCACGGCTTGATCGTTACGCGCCACCAGACGCGCAAAGGCCAAATGATTTGCGTCCCATTGTTCCCACGACGGCGCCTCGGTTTCAAAAGTCGCGTGGCCGGTGGCGATGCCTTCAAGGTAAATTTCGCGTACTGGCTCCCAATCTCCAGCCTGCATCGGTTCGATCGCCAAACTATTTCTCATATTCGTGTTGACAGATATATTGTGGTTCGCTATTATGCCGTCACATTCGCTAAGGCGAATATGATTCTAAGGAGGATTTCAATGGAAAGCAAGAACGAAATAGCGACGGCGCCGGTCGCCGGACAAGTTAATGCGTTGAAAGCGCATTTAGCTCTGAACGTGAAGAATGTCGGCGCGAGCATTGAATTTTACCGCAAGCTGTTCGGCATAGAGCCGAGCAAGGTGCGCACCGGCTACGCAAAATTCGACGTGCAGAACCCGCCGTTGAACTTCACTCTTAATGAGGGTCCGGTGGCAAACCGCGGCGCGCTGTCGCACCTCGGAATTCAGGTGCGATCGACTCAGGACGTGCTGGCTACGCGTCAGCGCTGGCACGACGAGGGGCTGCTGACCCGCGACGAGATGCAGACCGATTGCTGTTACGCAACGCAGGACAAATCGTGGGTGCGCGATCCGGACGGTAATGAATGGGAAGTTTTCGCGGTCTTGAAAGATAACCTGGCGGAAACAGCTGCGTGTGAATGCGGAGAGAAGGTTAGCGAGAGCCCGGTCAAGATTGGCCCGACAACGAGCGCGTCGTCGTCATGTTGTCCGGCTTAATGTCTGATCAAGCATGAGCCACGACCTGACAAAGCGCCTGGTGGCGGAAGCACTTGGTACGGCCGGGCTGGTGACGGCCGTGGTTGGGTCCGGAATTATGGGCGAGCGCTTGGCGGCGGGCAATGTCGCGATTGCGCTGCTGGCGAATACGATAGCTACCGGCGCCGCGCTTGCCGCTTTGATCCTGACGTTCGCTCCGATCTCGGGCGCGAATTTCAATCCGGCGGTGACGCTAAGCGTCGCGTATCAATCGGAAATGTCGTGGGGCGAAGCGGCTGCCTACATTCTTGCGCAGATCGCCGGCGCGGTGGCCGGCGTCTTAACGGCCGATCTGATGTTTGGGCTGCCGCTGGTTTCTTTCTCGAGACATGCGCGCAGCGGAGCAGCCCAAATCTTCAGCGAGTTCGTCGCGACCTTTGGTTTGCTTCTGGTGATCCGCGTCTGCGCGAGGTTTCAGCCACGCATGATTGCGTTTGCCGTCAGCGCGTACATCACTGCGGCCTATTGGTTCACCTCCTCAACGTCGTTCGCCAATCCCGCTGTTACTGTCGCGCGGTCACTCAGCGATTCGTTTACCGGCATCAGGCCGGTTGATGTTCCGCTTTTTGTGATGGCGCAGTTACTCGGCGCTGCCGCAGCCACCGTCCTGGCACAGTGGCTATTAAAAGATGCTCCCACCGAGAGGTCTGCATGACTGAAAAGACACGCGTGCTGGTTTTGTGCACCGGCAATTCGGCTCGCAGCCAGATGGCGGAAGGTCTTTTGCGAACTCTCGCCGGTGATCGCTTTGAAGTATTTAGCGCCGGCACGGAGCCCACCTTTGTCCGGCCCCAGGCCATCGCAGTGATGAACGAGCTTGGGATCGACATTTCCCATCATCGATCAAAATCCCTCAGCGAGTTTCTGAACGACGAGTTTGCTTACGTCATTACCGTATGCGATCACGCCAACCAGCGATGTCCCGTCTTTCCTGGCCGCGTCAAACGAATTCACTGGAGCATTGACGATCCGGTTGTTTCCGGAAGCGAGGAGGCCCAGCTTGCGGCCTTTCGTCAGGCTCGTGATGAACTGCAAGACAGGTTCCGGGCCTTCGCAAATAATGCTTGATTAGCCGTCGCGTCTGCTGTATAAACTACTTTGCAATGCAAAGAGCGTCGCCGCTCGATGCGCATTTTGGTTTCGGGATTACGCGACGCTGAAGTCTTTGGGTGCACAAATGCATCGACTCGGTTACAATTTGGCCCGATGAGCCTGCTGGAAACAATTAACTCGCCTGCCGATCTACGGCGGCTACGGCTTGATCAATTGCAAGACGTGGCCGACGAAATCAGGGAATACATTTTAGAAACCATGTCGCGCGTCGGGGGGCACACCGGTGCTTCGCTCGGCGCGATTGAGTTGGCGGTGGCGCTGCATTACGCGTTCGAAACGCCGCATGATCGGCTGGTTTGGGACGTGGGCCACCAGGCATACGCGCACAAAATTCTGACGGGACGGCGCGATCTGCTCCCGACCGTGAAACAGTACGGCGGCATCAGCGGTTTCCTTCGTCGCGATGAATCTGAATACGACGCTTTTGGCGCCGGTCACGCTTCAACTTCTTTGTCGGCAGCTTTGGGAATGGCCATCGCGCGCGATCGCAAGGGCGAGAACTACAATGTCGCGGCTTTGATCGGCGATGCATCGCTGGCTGGCGGCATGGCGATGGAAGCAGTTAATCAGGCCGGCCACCTCAAGACGCGCCTGATCGTTGTCCTCAACGATAACGAGATGTCGATCGCGCCGGCCGTGGGCGCGCTGACCGGTTACCTGAATCGCATTCGCGAAGCGCATGGCTATCACCGGTTCAAAGATGAAGTTGAAGAAAAGCTGCTGGCAATTCCTTCCGTCGGCGAGCGTCTGCATCACGCTGCGAAGGCTATGAAGGATGCGATAGCCGCGGCGGTCCTGCCGGGCGCGCTGGTTAACGAGCTGGGCTTCAAATACATCGGTTACGTTGATGGGCACAACGTGCGCGCGCTGGTCGCGGCGCTGCGCGAAGCTCAACAAATCAAAGACGGCCCCGTCATCGTTCATGCGTTGACGACCAAGGGCAAAGGCCATCCTGCCGCCGAAAAGGATTACTACAAGTGGCATGCGACGGGTCCCTTTGATCTAAAAACCGGGAAGGCGATTAAGTCGTCAGCGACCGCGCCGACGTATACAAAGGTTTTTGGCGAGGCGCTCTGTGAATTGATGGCGAAGGATGAAAAGATTGTCGCCCTCACCGCCGCCATGCCGGATGGCACCGGAGTTTGCGACGCGTTAGTTAAGTTTCCCGAACGTTCGTTTGATGTGGGCATTGCCGAACAACATTGCGTCACTTTCGCCGCTGGTTTGTCATGCGAAGGACTAAAGCCGGTGTGCGCAATCTATTCGACTTTTCTCCAACGCGCATTCGATCAGGTGGTTCACGACGTCTGCATCCAGAATCTTAATGTGAAGTTCTGTCTGGATCGTGGCGGCATTGCCGGCGGTGATGGGCCGACGCACCATGGATTGTTGGATATTGCCTATCTGCGCGGCGTGCCCAACCTGATTTTAATGGCGCCGAAAGATGAAGGCGAGATGCGCGACATGCTTTTCACGATGGTCGAACATAACGGCCCGGCTGCGATGCGCTATCCGCGCGGAAATGGAATCGGCGTTTCGCTTGATCGCGATCCTGAGCTCCTGGAAATCGGCAAGGCCGAATTGCTGCGAGACGGCGGTGAGATTGCAATTGTTGCCTACGGCTCGATGGTGTATCCGTCATTGCAAGCCGCGGAACATCTGGCCAAGGAAGGCATCGAAACGACCGTAGTGAATGGCCGGTTCGTAAAACCACTCGACAGCAGTCTGTTGCTCGCATTGGCCCGGACCAAACGCGTCATTGTGACCGTTGAAGAAGCGTATCTTGCGGGCGGCTTTGGATCGGCCGTGATGGAGTTGCTCGAAGAGAATGGTTTGCAGGACAAGGTTCGCGTCGTGCGCATGGGAGTTCCCGATCGAATCGTCACTCATGGCGATCCCAAACTGCTCCTGGCGAAATATGGCCTCGATGCTGACGGCATTTACACTCGCGTGAAAGAATCTTTCGAGGTCCTGGAAGATCGCCGCACGAAGCATCAAAAAGTTAACGCGTGACAATTCTTGTCACTCGGTTGATTAATCACAAAAGAGTGTTGACGACTTTACGGAGCCGTGGCATGATGCGCCTGAGGCGTGCGAGAGTAAAAAAGTTTTCTTGATCGCCCTGCCCTTTTTTCTCCTCCAACAAAGACTAAAACCCGACAAGATCCCCCGTATCTTGAATCGAGACTCGCGCGGTGCGGCGCGAGGGAAGGGTCAGCCTCCATGAGAAAGCAGTTCTTGTTCGAACGCGAATGCGTTCACCGCGAGGAAGGAACGGATGGGGAAGTCTATAACGGCATTTTCTTCATTCAGGCATTACAGCGATTATCCAGTGATGAGGCAGTCAAGATGGCCGGCAAAGTGGCCCCCTTTTATTGGGTCGATGCTCCCCGGGTCATGGTTTGGCTTTGTCGAGGTTGCGCGACTGAGCTGAATATTGGTGAGAGTCCGCGTGCGGTTTTACAGAGCGCGCGGCGGTAAGACGTGTCAGAAGCCCGACCGTGAGGGAGGGCATGTCGCGAAGGAAAATGGCGATTAATTCCCGAGATGCCCTCCCTCACGGTCGGGCTTCTGATACAGTGTCCGCATGCAACGCGAGCGCATTGACAAGATTCTTGTCGATCGCGGTCTGGCTGAATCTCGCACCAAAGCCCAGGCGCTGGTAATGTCAGGTGTGGTTCTGGTCGACGAGCAGCGCGTCAACAAATCCTCTGAAAAATTTCCCATCGAATCAATTGTCCGCATCAAGGAAAGCGCCGAATCGCGGTTTGCCGGTCGGGGCGGACTAAAGCTCGAGGCGGCGCTCCGTGAATTTTCCATCGACGTCAAGGGCTTCCACTGTCTTGACGTCGGCGCTTCGACGGGCGGCTTTACCGATTGCCTTTTACAAAATGGTGCGCGCAAAGTCGTCGCCGTCGATGTCGGTCACCATCAGATGGATTGGCGGCTGCGAAACGATCCGCGCGTGGAGGTGCGCGAGGGAGTCAACGCGCGTTACCTGACGCCGGCGGATTTTGATGAGAAGTTCAATCTCGCGACCATCGATGTCGCCTTCATTTCTGCGGCCAAGATCATGCCGGCAATCGTCCCGCTGCTGAACGACAACGGCCGAATCATTACGCTGATCAAACCTCAATTCGAAGTTGGCAAAGGCGAAGTCGGCAAAGGCGGAATAGTCAAAGATCCGGCCCAGCATCAGCGCGTCATCAATGAAATCAACAGCGCGGCTCAGGCGCTCGGCTTAAGCGTCGCCGGCGTGATTGAATCTCCAATTCATGGTGCAGATGGCAATGTCGAGTTCCTGGCGTTGTACGAGACGGTGCGCACGCCTCCGGCGTGCTTTTAGAGGGTCCTTCTGCGGAGCACGCCGGAGGCGTGCGTACCGAACGCTTCGTTGACACTCCGATCAAGCCACGGCTATCATCCGCGCGTTCCTGCAAGACTCGCACTAATGGCCCAATCTTCGATCAAACGCATCGGTGTAGTCGTCAAACCGCATCAGCCGGACGCTCTCGAAACGCTTTGCCAATTGACCAGTTGGCTGAGTGAGCGCGGCATCACGCTTGTGGGTTCACCGCAAATTGATCGCGAACGAATCGAGCATCAAACCGGATGCGCGGTTGAAGTCGTCAACGAAGACGAGCTTGCGCGACAAGTCGATTTGATGTTGGTGCTGGGCGGCGACGGAACGATGATCGCGACCGCGCGCATGGTCGGCGATACGAAAGTGCCGGTAATTGGCGTGAATTACGGCGGGCTTGGTTACCTGGCCGAGTTTCCGCTCGAAGAATTATTCCCCGCGCTCGATTCAATTCTCGCCGGCCAATACGAAATTCAGCAAAGGCTGATGCTCACCGTTGAGTTGTGGCGCGGCGAAGAATTGGTGACGCGCAATCGCGTCCTCAACGATGTCGTCGTCAACAAATCAGCGCTGGCCCGAATCATCGAAATCGAAGCCTACCTCAACGAGCAGTTTCTTAATCTATTTCGCGCCGATGGTTTGATTGTGGCGACGCCGACCGGTTCGACGGCTTACAACCTTTCCGCCGGCGGGCCGATCATCTTTCCGTCGATGAACGCGGTCGTGATCACGCCCATCTGTCCATTCACGCTCTCCAATCGCCCGATCGTCGTGCCTGATGATTCAATGATCGAGGTGCGGCTGATGACCAAGAATGAAGAAGTCGCGCTAACGCTTGACGGCCAGGTTGGCTTTCCGCTCAAAGCCGGCGATCGCGCCGTGATTCGCAAAAGCAACACGGCCTTCAATCTGGTCCAGCCGCCCAATCGAAATTATTTTGATGTGCTGCGAAATAAATTGAAGTGGGGAAGATAGTTTGAAGCAATGAAGGACTTGCTTAAAATTGCCGGGCTGGTGGTTATGCTTCTGCCACTTCCGGCCATCGCCGCGCCGTCGCAGCGCGTCAGCAGCGAAACGTGCAAAGGACTCATCTATGACGGGAAAGAAGTATCGCAACGCGCCAAAATTACTGAGCCCGCAAAACTCGATATCATCGCTCAGGCGTTTGCCCGGGAGAAGCGCGCGCGCATTATTGTGGACGCGGTGCTTTGTCGATCTGGCCGGGTCACGGACATTAAGGTAATCGAAATATCACGCGCGGACCTGGCCGATTTTGTGATCGGCGCGATTAGCGGGGTGGAATTCAAGCCGGCGGAAATGAACTGGCATACGGTTTCGCAAAGACAACGGTTTGAGTTCTACATCAACGAAAAAAGCGAGCTGCAACAGATCTATCCTCCCACAGCTACCGGCCGTCTGATTGAAGAACTCGACATCGTGGGGAATAGAAGACTCACGAAGGATGAAATCCTTTCGTGGATCAAAGTTCGCCCGGGCGACGTCTACGACGAGGAAAAGATCAAGAAAGATTTTGACGCCGTACTGGCGACGGGTCTTTTCGATAAGCTGACAACGCGAGTCTTCATGGAAGACGCGGTGCGCGGCGGAGTGCGCGTAGTTTTCGAGCTGACGGAATTGCCCTTGATCGGAGAGATCAAGTTTGTGGGCATCGATCAGGCGCAAGTATTAGAGGCCTGGACAAAACATCACATCGATCTAAAGTCGGGCGCCATTTATGACTTTGAAAAGGTCAAGGCTGCGGCATGGTCGATACAAAAGTTCCTCGACTCAACCGGGCAGGATAATCTAAAAGTTGCACTGGGAAGTAAACGACCAGTTCCACAGACGATCAATCTAACTTTCTCAATAAAGTTTCGATAAAGAATATGGCAAAAGCGACGACCGCAAGTCTGACACCTTCGCGCCGGCCCTGGTATCGCCCTTCACTGACGACTCAAATTTTGATCGGCCTCGTGCTCGGAGGCCTGCTGGGTTACCTCAGTCCCAAGTGGGGCAACAACGTCTATTTTCTTCGCGACATCTTTCTCAACCTCATCAAGTCCATCATCGCGCCGTTGATTTTCTCAACGCTGGTTGTGGGCATTGCCGGTGGCGGCGATCTGAAACAGGTTGGCCGCATGGGCGCGAAAGCGATTCTCTATTTTGAGATCGTCACCACGATCGCGTTGTTTATCGGGCTGGCCATCGTGAATCTAACGAAGCCGGGCTACGGAGTCGCGCTGGTGGGCGGCAGCGACATCACATCTTTGGTTAAGACGCAGCCGCAGGGATTTCGCGATTTGATCGTCCACATCTTTCCGGCAAGCGTGATCGATTCGATGGTGCGCGGCGATGTTTTGCAGATCGTCGCCTTCTCAGTCTTGTTTGCGATGGCCGTGTCGGCGATGGGTAAGACGGCTGCTCCGATTTTGCGTGGCTGCGAAGCGCTCGCGCAGGTGATGTTCAAGTTCACGAACTACGTGATGATGTTCGCGCCTATCGGCGTGGGCGCCGCGATGGCTCATACAATCGCGACAAACGGCCTTCAAGTCTTGAAGAACTTGGGCCTGCTGATTGGCTCTCTGTATCTGGCATTGGTGATTCTGCTCGTCTTTGTTTTTGGCGCGGTAATGATTATTGCCCGGGTGCCGGTGAAACAATTTCTAAGGGCAGTGCGCGAACCTTTTACCATCGCCTTCGCCACGACCAGCAGTGAATCCGCCTTACCCAAGGCGATGGAGAACATGGAGCGACTCGGCGTGCCGCGGCGCATCGTCGGATTTGTGATGCCGACCGGTTACAGTTTCAATCTCGACGGCACCACGCTTTATCTCGCGATGGCTTCGGTGTTCGTGGCGCAGGCGGCCGAGCCGATTATTGGACACATGAGCTTTGGCCGGCAGATCGTGATGATGCTCACACTGATGATCACTTCAAAGGGCGTCGCCGGCGTGCCGCGCGCGGCGTTGGTAATCTTACTGGCGACGCTCAACAGCTTCATGCCGGGCGGCCTCGGCCCAATCGGGGTCGCCGTAATTTTCGGCGTTGACGAATTAATGGACATGGGACGCACTTCCGTGAACGTTTTGGGAAATTGTCTGGCTACGGTGGTCATCGCGCGCTGGGAAGGCGAGTTCGACGACAAGAAGGCAGGCGTGTTCGGCACGCCGGAAGAAGTGAAGATGGAACTGGCGGCCGGCGAATTGGCCCTTGCCGATGCGGCAGGCGAATGAGATTGCAAGTAGTGCTAATGGGGTTTCTCTGTGTCTTTGTGATTCCTCCGTGTCTCTGTGGTGAAGCATCCATCGCTAAGACACACCACAGAGTCACCGAGTTCCACAGAGGCACAGAGAAGAAACTAACTTAGGATACCAGGCACACTCGATTGAAAGCCTAAGGCGGGCAGGCCTTGCCGGGCTCGAAATAACTGGCGGGCTGTTAGCCCGCCTCTAAACTATTTGGGCTGCGAAAATACATATGCCGGAAGCCGACGAAAACCAAAAGCCGGAAAATCAAATCGACGCTGATGCTTTCGAGCGCGAGCTAACGACCGACCTTGACGAGGAAACACCCGACAAGCCCAGGGGCTTGGCGTTGCATACCAGAATTCTGATCGGCTTGGCGGTGGGAGTGATTGCCGGGATTGCGGTGAACTGGCGGTTTGGCGGTGACCATCCACGCGTCGTTTGGGTGGTTGATAACTTTACGAATCCCATTGGCCAGCTTTTTCTGCGCATGTTGCTGATGATTGTCGTGCCGCTGGTCTTTTCCTCTCTGGTCGTGGGCGTAGCCGGTATCGGCGACATTCGAAAGTTGGGCCGAGTCGGAATCAAATCTTTTGGCTACTGTTTCGTGCTTTCGGCGATCTCGGTAGTGATCGGATTGACGCTGGCGAATACGATCAAGCCGGGCACACGCATCGATCCCGCGACGAAGGCCGCGCTGGAACAACGCTACGCTTCCGATGCGAACAAACAAGTTGAGGCAGTAAAGAAAGGGGGCAGCGTCCCTTCACCGCTGATGCAAGTGGTCGAGACGATCGTGCCGTCCAATCCTTTCGCCGCCATGGCCGGCGTGCCGCCCAATCCCAGCACAGCGACCTCAGGTGGTTCGCCAAACATGCTGCACCTGATGTTCTTTGCGCTGATCATCGGGATTGCCATCACGCTGATCCGTCCGCAGGTGACGGCTCCGTTTTTGCGCGGGCTCGAAGCGCTCTATGAAATCACGGCCAAGATTATTGAAATCATCATGAAGTTTGCGCCGTACGCGGTGGCCTGCCTGCTGTTCAATAACACGGCGCGATTTGGACTCGATCTGTTGCAGGCGCTTGGATGGTTTATCGTGACGGTGCTGGCCGGACTCGCGCTGCACATGTTCGGCGTGTACTCGCTTTCAATCATGCTCTTGTCACGCATGTCGCCGCTGGATTTTTTCCGGCGCATCAAGACGGTGATCCTCACAGCGTTTTCAACTTCGTCTTCGAATGCGACGCTGCCGACGGCGCTGCGAGTCTCGGAAGAAAATCTCGGCGTGCCGAAGGAAATCAACAGTTTCGTCTTAACCGTGGGAGCCACCGCTAACCAAAATGGGACCGCGCTGTATGAGGGTGTCACCGTCTTGTTTCTGGCGCAGTTGGCCGGAGTCGAGTTAACGATCGGCCAGCAACTGACAGTCGTTTACCTGGCCATTCTCGGTGGGATTGGAACGGCGGGCGTACCGTCAGGTTCAATTCCATTCATCATCGGCGTGCTGGTTACCATCGGAGTAAACCCGGCGCTGATTGCGATCATTCTGGGAGTGGATCGCGTCCTAGACATGTGTCGCACCACCTTGAATGTGACCGGCGATATCACGGCTGCGACTTACGTGGCGCGGTCAGAAGGGTACCAGCTGCTGCGGTCGCACAAGACAGTTGTTTAGCACTTGGCTTATGAATGATAATTCTTTAGACCGGGAGCAGTTCGGCAGGCGTTGAACCAAAGATAAGCGCCGGGCCGCGATCAAATTTGAAATGCTTTTTCCAATAGCTGACGACAACCAGGATCGCAGGACTACGCCGGTAGTCAACTACGTGTTGATTGCGCTCAATCTGCTGGTGTTTGTTTTTCTGCAAGGCCTCGGCAGCAACGACAAATTCACCTACGCGTACTCGACCGTTCCGGCTGAGATCATCTCCGGCAGAGATATCGCGTCGCGGCCGGTCGTGGTCGAGAACTTTACCGGTCAACGCCGGGAGATGCCGGGGCTGCAGCCCACTCCGATTCCGGTTTACCTGACGCTGCTGACGTCGATGTTCATGCACGGCGGCATCGCGCACATTTTTGGGAACATGCTCTTTCTTTGGATCTTTGGAGACAACATCGAAGATCGGCTCGGGCATGTGCGGTATTTGATCTTCTACCTGGTTTGCGGAGTGCTGGCCGGGTTGGCCCACGTCTTCACGACGGCTGCACTCGCCAGCGGCGACTCGAGTCTGCTGGTTCCGAGCCTCGGCGCCTCAGGCGCGATTTCGGGCGTGCTTGGCGGCTACCTGCTGTTGTTTCCAACCAAGCGCGTGATGGTGATCATCTCGTGGTTCGTTACCGCGGTGCCGGCGTTTATCGCCATCGGTCTGTGGTTTGTGTTTCAGTTGATCAGCGGGCTCGGCGTGTTGGGCAGCGGGTCGCAGACGGGTGGCGTGGCTTACGGCGCGCACATTGGCGGCTTCGTTGCGGGATTGTTATTGATTAAAGTGTTCGAGATTGGCAAAAAGCCGCCGGACAGATATTACGAACGCGAATTCTGAGATGAGCACGACGGTACGCACGCCTCCGGCGTGCCGCCGCAAACAGGCAACGCTTTGAGCACGCGGGAGGCGTGCGTACCGCTGATGACGCTTCAGCCACCTAATCAACAGGGACTTGAGATTTGTTCGACGCCCCGCGCGGAGATGGATCTTTATCCGCTCGACACGTTCCCGTACGAATTTCCCGGACGCGAGATCAAGATCAACTTCGAGATTCCGGAGTTCACCTGCATCTGTCCATTTTCTGATTTTCCGGATTTTGCGACCATTCGTCTCCAATATGTGCCCAACGAACGCTGCGTGGAACTAAAAAGCCTGAAGCTCTATATCAATTCGTTTCGCAACGTAAAGGTCTTTCACGAGCACGTCATCAACATGGTCCTCGAAGATTTCGTGAACGCGTGCGATCCTTTGAGCGTAGAGATTGCAGGCGACTTTAACGTGCGCGGAAACATTAAGACGACGATTCAGGCCGCCTACCGGAAACCGTAAGCATCCTACCTTTTCGAAAATATTGAAATGATTACAGCCGCCGCAGCCTTGGTTCTCATAATCATTCTCTTCGCGTTCGGACTGTTCGTCGCGCGACGAATTCTGCGTTTGGCGATTAAGCTGGCATTGGTGTGTGCGGTGGTCTTTGCTTTGTTTGCCGGCGGAACGTTTGGCTGGTGGCGTGGTTGGTTTGAGCCGGCTGCTCCGCGCGCGCAACCCGCGACATCGCAAACCAATCAGCAGCGAAATACGAATCGGCGGCCGCGTTGAAGTGGCACAGACTTTAGTCTGTGAGGTCAGTACCATCCGCGTGAGCGGATGGGATCAAGGAGCAAATTTGAGCGGAGATAAACTGGCTAATCTCCTGAGGGATTTAGTACTGACTTTATGAGCATACAAGTAGATCGATGGAGTGAAACCGGAGCGCCGGAAGCCGACAAACTGAAGGCGCATCTGGTCGAAGAAGGCTACAGCGTTTTCCAATGGAGCGACGGGCCCGGCACAAGGTACGGTCCTCACGCGCATCCCGAAGATCAATCGCATTGGATCTTGAGTGGTGAATTAGAGTTGCGCGTCGGGCACGAGATCTATACGCTGCGCGCCGGTGATCGGGACTACCTGCCGGCGAACACTGTCCATTCAGCGTCGGTTCCGCGAACTGGTGTCACCTACTTAATCGGAGCGAAACATTAGTTTGAGCCGGCGTCTCTTCAGTGTTGCCGTAATTATTCTCACTTTGATGGGCGCCGGCTGCCGCACCAGCCCGCCGGCAAGCACCTCGTCACCGGCCGTGACTCAACCGAGCGCAGAGGCCGCCCGGGAACCTCCTGTCGAAAAGCCATCGTTGTCGGGCAAGATTCAGAATCTTTCGATGTATCCGGTGCCGAACAAGCGCGAGGATCTCGCGGTCTCACTCGTCGTTTCCGTAATCAATAAAGGGTCTCCGGGTTTCGCCCAGGACTGGAAACTCGAGGTGAACTCTCCCGGGCGTGATGACCTGAGAAGCCTGGAACCGGTCCACGTCAATGGCCTGGTCGAGATTCCAGGCAATCGAATAAAAGTAGATCTCGGCAAAGAGGATCTGGCCCTTAAGAGCAAACAATCTCCTATCGCTAAAGGCGATCAGCTGGATGGCGTTCTGACGTTTGTGCTGCCCAAAACCGCAGCCGAAGATCTGGCGAACAATAGAAGTAGTTTCGTTCTTCATTTCAAAGATAGCCTGGGCGCCTCGCATCAAACGCCAAAGAGCGTCATCGGCGCGAAGGTCGGCAAATGACCGCCTCAGTGTCAGAAGCCCAATTCAAGTGGCACAGACTTCAGTCTGTGAAATATCCCGTCAACGAGCCCGGCGCAAGGGTTAGTTCACAGACTAAAGTCTGTGCCACAATTCAATTTATCAATGAACACGCAGTATCAGCTCATCAAGTCCGCGGATGAATTGCGCCGCGCTGTCGAACAACTCTCGAGCAGACAGGCGATTGGTCTTGATACCGAAACCACCGATCTCGATCCTTACCTCGCGCGTTTGCGCCTGATTCAGCTCGCTGGTCCTGACGGTGTTTTCATCGTCGATATGAATTGCTTCGCTGATGGCAACATGAAGCAGAGCGAAGCTCTGGCGCCTTTGCGCCAATTATTCACCGCGCCGCGCCCGATCAAAATTGCGCACAACGCCAAGTTCGACGCGAAGTTCATCAAGCACAACCTCGGCGTTGACATCGTCGGGTTGTTCGACACTCTGCTGGCCAGCCAAATGGTCTCCGCCGGCGACATCGAAGAGCGGCACGGCCTGGAAGCAATTGCCGGACGCTATCTCAACGAAGCAGTCGATAAGACCGAGCGTTTGAGCAATTGGGAATTCGAGTTGTCCGAAGCCCAGTTGCAGTATGCGGCGCGCGACGCGGCCGTTCTGATTCCGCTGCGCGAGAAGCTGTTTGAAAGAATCATGTCGCTTGGTCTGAAACGGTGTGCGCAACTTGAGTTTGAGTGCGTGATGCCGGTGGTCGATCTTGAACTGACCGGGTTTTACATGGACAAGCACCGGTGGCTCGAGCAACTGGGAATTGTTGAAGAGCGACGCGCCGAAATCGCGAACGAGTTGCAGGAAATGTTGGGCGAAGGCGTCGCGCAGGCATCTCTCTTCGGTCCGCCGCGCGCAAACATCAACCTCGATTCGCAACAGCAAGTGACCGAAGCAATGAACCGGCTTGGCATTCCGCTGCCTGATTCGACCCGGAATTGGAAGTTGCAGCCGCTGGCCGCGCAATATCCGATCGTGGCCAAGCTGCTCGAGTACCGGACGATGCAGAAGGCCCTGACCAGCTATGGCCAGAACATGATCGAATTCATCAATCCCAAGACGGGCCGACTGCACGCGGACTTTCGCCAAATCGGCGCGCCGACCGGACGCTTTGCCTGCACCAATCCAAACATTCAACAGGTGCCGCACCAGGTTGAGTATCGACGTTGTTTCATGGGTTATCCCGAAGGGCGGCGTTTGGTGATCGCCGACTATTCGCAAATTGAATTGAGAATCCTGGCGGAGTTTTCCGGTGATGACGCCTTTATGGACGCGTTCAAATCGGGTGCGGATTTACATAAGGTCACGGCTGCTCAGGTTTTCGGCGTGGCGCAGGACCAGGTAACGAAGGAGCAACGCGATTTTGCCAAGCGTCTGAACTTTGGTGTCGTCTATGGCATCGGCGCCCAGCGCTTTTCGATGATGACGGGACTCAGCGTTAGCGAAGCAGAAGACGTTCTGCGTCGATACTTCGCGACCTATCGAGGTTTGGATCGCTTTCTGCGCGAGTCCGCTAATCGCGCCGTGAACGAGAAGCAGGCGCGCACCGGCTCAGGACGTCTGGTGAAATTCAATTACGATCCGGCCGATCGCCAGCAGGTCTCGATGACCCAGCGCAACGGCAAGAACGCGCCCATCCAGGGAACCAGCGCGGACATTTTGAAAAGATCTCTGCGGCTGCTCAATGATGAGCTGCGCGCGACTTCGGCGCAGATTGTGAACATCATTCACGATGAGATCGTTGTTGAAGTGGATGAGAACCAGGCCGAGGAAGTGGCGCAAACAGTCGAGCGCGCAATGGTCGCCGCCGGCGAAGAATTCTTGCAGACAGTCCCGGTGAAGGTCGAATCGCATGTTGCCTCTGAATGGACGAAATAGTGGCACAGACTTCAGTCTGTGGCTCTCCGTTGTGACTTACTTTGCGAACCTTTGCGTCTTGGCGCCTTTGCGTGAAATGTCGGCGCAAAAATCTTGGCTTCACGTAAAGACGCCAAGGCGCAAAGGACCGCAAAGTTCAAAGTAAGGCAGTGCGGCTCGCCCCTCAAGAATCACAGACTGAAGTCTATGCCACTGATGTGTCATATAATCCACCCGCGTGCGGCAACTAATTCATGACACGGAGCTTTTTCCGTGAAAGTTGACTCGATGGAAATCGCGGAGCTTAAGGCTGAACTGGAAAGGCTCCACAGCGCCAGTTTCGGCTGGGCGCTAAGTTGTTGCCGCCGCGATGCGACGGAGGCCGAAGAGGTTTTGCAAACGGTTTATTTGAAGATCCTGGAGGGAAAGGCCCGTTTTCGCGGTGAATCGAGCCTGAAGACCTGGCTCTTTGCCGTGATTCGCAAAACTGCGATCAGCGAGTACCGGCGAGGTTGGCTGCGCAGTTTGAGGCTGACTTCGGACATTGAAGAAGCTGGTGAGCCGGTCGATGGGCGTGAGTCTCAGACGACGAGTTTTGAAAGGTCCGAAATTCAGACGCACTTTCAGACGGCGCTCCGAACTTTGCCGAGGCGCCAAAGAGAGGCGCTGCATTTGGTTTTTTACGAGGACTTGAGTTTGCGCGAGGCCGCCGATGTGATGGGAGTTTCGATCGGCAGCGCGAGACAGCATTACGAGCGAGGGAAAAAGCGTATGCGCGAATCTCTCGGAAAGTTAGAAGTTGGTTATGGCATCAATTGGGGACGATCAGAGAATCCGAGCGCTGTATAGCGAACTGAAGTTCGCTGATGAGCAAACTGCTCCGCGGTTTACCGCAGTGTGGCAGCGCGCTCAGTCGCGTTCGATCAAACCGCGAACAGCTTTCAATCTTTCGTTCGTGGCGGCCACCGCGCTTTTGATCTTCGCTCTGGCTTCGCTGGCGATTTGGTCCAGGTATTCGCAGCCGCCAACTAGGTCGGTAGCTTTCGCAACCGTGCCCTCAGGTTCAGATTTTCCCAGTGCGCAAATCAATAAGGGAACAGAAGTCACCGCGCCGGACGCGCCGCCTAAAGTAAACCGTCCGCCGGTGAAGTCGCGCGCAAATAAATCAGTCGCGCAAAGACAGCCGCTGTTAATTGCGAACGCCGCAGTCGCCAAGGAAGCCAAGGCCCTGGAGAGTTGGAAATCACCGACGGCATCGCTTTTGAGTTCATCGAGCGATGACATCTTCAAGTCGCTGCCGCAACTGAATGAAAACGCGAGCGAGCTAAAATCGTTTTTGCCGAATCGTGAAAACGACAAGGAGAAATAATTAATGAGCCAGAGATTCATACTATGTGTCGGAATCGCGGTGGTTCTTTTTGCTTGCGCGGCCCCGGTTTTTGCGCAGCAAGCACAACCCGCCCAGGGTCCGCAATCACCGCCGCCGGGCGAGCAGCAACAACCGCGCCCTCCGGGTGATCCATTGGCCGACTCGATCTTTCCGCCCGATATGATCATGCAGCATCAGCGCGAACTGGCATTGACTGAGGATCAAAAGACGTTCATGCGCGGCGAGATTAACCGAACGACGACGCGCTTCAACGAGCTTCAGTGGCAGTTGCAGGATCAGATGGAGGCCTTGCACGAGACGGTAAAGGGAAATTCCATAAACGAGCAGCTGGCTTTATCTCAATTAGATAAAGTTCTTGAGAGCGAACGCGAGATCAAACGCTTGCACATGGAAATGGCCATTCGCATCAAGAACAAGCTCACCCCCGATCAGCAGATGAAGCTGCAGTCGTTCAGACAAAACAGACCACCGCGAGACAACGGTCCGGGGATGGGTCCCGGTCGTGGCCCAGGCGTAAGGCCAGGTGGACCCGGACCAGGTCAAGGACCCAGACCGGATCAAGGACCCAGACCGGGAGGCCCGGGTCAAGGACCTGGACCAGGCGGACCAGGAAGACCCGGAGGCCGTCCGTTTTAAGATGGGGCAAACAACCTCATTGCAGGCCGTCGCGCGGGTTCAACGTAATTAACACGGACGAGTTTCCTGGGTTACGGCTGCCAGCAATTCCCATCCTTTTGATCGTTGATGTGAACCCAGAAGCGCGTGGACGGTACGGTGGGCGCGCTCACACTCCCGCCATAAGCCTGGAAGTTCCAATACAAGCCATCGTGAAATTCCGCGACTCGCCAACCGTCGCCGAATGTGGCTTTGCAATAGGCGGTGACGGCCGCGCTGTTCGCAAAGGTGTTGCCCGCGACGGGCTGGGTCGTCGCAACCACGCCGCCCGACCACCGATTGTAGTCATTGGGAACCATCAAGCCGACCGGCAGCGGAAAGGCGGGCTTCGGTTTGTAGATACAAAGAACCGGCAACTGCTGAGTGCATAACGTATCGCCATGGGCCGGATCGCAACGGTCCGGCCCGGCCGGTCCGCACCCGACGGTGATCGTGCCGTACGTGGCGTTGGAAGTTGAATGAAACCAAGTCATCCCTTTTTTTTGCGGGTTGCTTGGCGCCGGAGCATCGAAGTGGAGGTTATCGACGTACCCGCCCCCGTCATTGCGAACATAAACCTGAAAAAAACCGTACCGCCCCGAACCATCGGGAACAAGCCCGAGCGGCACATTCTTGATCACGTTGTCAGTCTTGAAGCCCGAGCCCTTAGTGACGTCGCGGTAGGATAAGGTAGCCTCTCCACCATTCTTGGAAAAATCGACTGTTACGCGATAGTCATACCAGTGATCGGACTGGACAACGTCACCAGTTAAGTATTTCAGCGGGGGTTGTCGCTGTAAGAATGTTGTCAATTCCGTTTGCCCTCCGAGCTGGCTCGGCCCAAAAAGACACGTGCCTATGCCGCCGAGGGCGCTGATGTTGATGCCGCTGCTGTGGACGTAGCCCCAGGATCCCCAGACAACCTTCGTATCTTTGCTGGTGTAATAAAAGGCGTCGTCTAGCGGGCGAATGGCCCCCGTCGCAATGTGAATGCCCTCCCCCTTTGCGGTTTGCGATGGATTGATACCGGGCGGTCCCTTTCGAATGACTACATTTCCACTTTCCGACTTCACCCAATTGTCCTGCCCATAGATCGTTTGGTCGATCGTTAGCGCATTGAAGTTGTAGTCAAAGTCGAGGAGAGCTAGGCCAGATGGTGCCGTTGTCGGCTGTCTATTCGCGAAATTGGTAAGTACGGCCAGTTGGCCCCATTGATTGTAGCCCCGGTTGAGAATGATGGTCTGAGTCTGGTTCATAACGTTGGTCCCGGTGAACGCCAAGGTTACAAAACCCAAAGTTAAAGCTAGGAGTTTCTTCATGGTGGGTATCTCTCTCTTTCTGGTTGAGAGCAGCCATAGGGTGGCTTCCTCTGAGGTGGTGAGTACTTGGACTGGGAGTACTCTGGACTTTAAAGTCTGAGAAGTGAGCGAGGGAGTTGAAGCTTAGTACGAACCACCCGATTGGGCAAGGATTTTCCGAGACCAGCTAAGTTGTGTTGATTGGCCTTTTTTACAAGCCGAGGACTATCCGATTCAGGCTTGATTTCCAAGCGGCCTATCGTTGACCATCAGACTCTTGAACAAACTGTGTACTAACCAGCCAAGCGACTGATCGATTTCAAAGACAGGACATTAACGCAGCTTTGGCCTGCGTTCTCTATTCACGCCGCCTTGGAGCCTTGTTTCCTCCAGATCAAATAGGCAGGAATGCCGGTGAGCACGATCAAGTAGCCAATTCCGGAAGTGCGCGGCGCTAGGTAACCCAGATCGATGACGAAAAGAAGCGCCAGCCCGATGTAAACGAGCGGTACCCACGGATATCCAATAGTTCGATAAGGCCTTTCAACTTGCGCTGCTTTTCGCCTCATCACGATCACGGCGCCTACCATCAATCCATAAAAAATCATGTCCGCTGAAGTCAGATACTCGATCAACTGAATATAGACGTTGCCGTAGGCGACCTGGCCTGTCTTGGCATCGACCGTCGCGGTTTGCGGCAGGGTCAGGAAAGCGGCCCAGATACCCTGAGCGATCAGCGCCACCGCGGGAACATGTTTTGAATTAACCGTGCCGACGCTCTTAAAGAAAAGATTGTCCCTCGCCATCGCGTAGTACACGCGCGCGCCGGCAAGTATCAGCCCGTTGTTACAGCCAAACGTGGAAATCATGATCGCGATCGCCATGATGACTTTTCCCGTCGGACCAAAGATCGCTTGCATCGCCGCGGTGCCCACGCGATTTGCTTCGGCGTTTTGAATGGCGCCGAGCGGCAGCACTACCACGTAGGCGAGATTAGCAAGCAGATAAAGCGTGACCACCAGACTGCAACCAATCAATAACGAGCGCGGCAAGTTTCGGCTTGGGTTTTCGACTTCGCCGGCGGTGAAGGTAACGTTGTTCCAGGCTGACTGGGCGAACAGTGGTCCGGACATCGCGCGTCCGACTAACATCAGGAGCGCCAACGCGAGTGTGCTTTTTCCGGCGGCTTCGAATCCGACTTGTGACGCCTCCGGATGCCATCCGTTAAGCGTCGGGTTCCACCATGACGAAGTGAAGGCCGCGCTGCCATTTTGCATTCCAACTTTCCAGCCAATCGTCAGACCGAGGACTATCAAGCCAACGAGCGCCGCGGTTTTGGTGAACGTAAAAGTATTCTGAATGATCTTTCCGGTCTTCAATCCGCTCAAGTTGGTTGCGGTCAACAAAAAGATCATCGCGATCGCAATGACTTGATTAGTCGAGAGGCCAATTGCATAGCCGCCGCCCAGCGCGCGCGGCGCGAAGAGATAGTTCTTGCTCGAGATCGTCGGAATGAGCACGCCCATGAAATTAGCGAACGCGACCGCCACCGCGGCGATGGTTCCGGTTTGCACGACGAGAAAGAGCGCCCAGCCAAACAGAAATCCGATCGATGGCCCATAGGCCTCGCGCAGAAAGACATATTGGCCGCCCGCGCGTGGCATCATCGCGGCGAGTTCGGCGCATGAGAGCGCTCCGGTGATCGTCAGGACGCCGGCGAGCGCCCACGCTACCAGCAACCAACCGGGCGAGCCGACGAGCCGCGACGATTCTGCTGACACCAGAAAAATTCCGGATCCGATCATCGACCCGACTACGATCATGGTCGCGTCCAATAGGCTCAGGCTGCGAACCAGTCGGGTCTTTTCCGTGGTCGATTCGTTTGTCGGTTGAATTGGATCAGACGCCGAGCGCATAGGGGCTCCTCCATTTTCATCTCATAATTGGCGGGTGAGGTCGAAACCAAGAACGCGCGGACGATATTTCATACGCGCGCAAACGTCAACGAAAAAAGCCTGGCTTTCTGCAACCACAACGCTGTTCGCGCGTGATGTAAAGGGAAGAAGTGTCAGAACTGAGAGCGGTAGCGACCGGATCATAAGTACCAGTCGAGCAAGATGATCCCGTCGCTACCGCTCAGGGTTCTGACACACTGATTCTGCTAAAGACCGCGTGTTATACTCCGACCTTAGAAATGGCTGAATTCATTGTTCGTTTAGGGACGCCCGCGGGCGAAATCGTGACGCGAACCGTCGAGGGTTTGGCGGCGAATGAGACACGTGCGCGACTGGAGCGTGAAGGCTTTAAGGTCTTCGCCGTCACGCCGCCCAAGGCTGAAGGCGTCGCCTCGATGACTCGCGCCGGCGGTGCGGGGGGACGGGCCCGAGTCAAGGCCAACGATTTTCTCCTCTTCAATCAGCAACTGGCCGCTTTGTTGCGCGCGGGAATTCCAATCCTGCAAGCGATCACCATGCTGCGCCGCCGGGCCACCGCCTCGCGTTTGCGCGCAGTGCTCGAGAGCGTGGAAGACGCGATTCGCGGCGGCGCCGCTTTGTCGCAAGCGTTCGCAGCCCAGGGCGCGACGTTTCCACGCATCTACACCGCTTCGATTCTCGCCGGCGAGAGATCAGGCGCGCTCGATGAAGTCTTGTCGCGCTACGTGAGTTACATGAGGCGCTCAGTCGGTTTGCGTCGAAAGATTCGCGGTGCGCTCGCGTATCCGATGTTCCTTCTATTTGCGTGTCTGGGCATGGTGATTTTTCTCACGACCTTTGTCGTGCCGCGCATGTCTGATTTGTTTGCCGGCTTTGGCAATAGTCTCCCGACGATAACCGTGATCGTGCTGGGGATTTCCGGCTGGATGGTGCGGAACGCGCTTTGGGTGGTCCCGCTGATTGCCGTGAGCTCGGTGCTCGGTTTTATCTGGTCACGAACTTTCAGCGGACGCTTGGTGATTGACCGGACGCTCTTGCGATTGCCGTTGGCCGGTAAACTTTTGGTCCAAATGACGACGGCGCAGGCATCGCGATCGCTGGCAACATTGCTCGCCGGCGGCATCACGATCGTCGAGTCATGGGAGATCGCGGCTGAGTCGATCACGAACCTCGAGTTGCGGCGGCGCAGCTCAGCGATTCTTCCTTTGATTCGTGAAGGTCGATCCTTCACCGAGAGTCTGGAAACGGCCGACTGGATGCCCGAATTAGCCGTTGACATGATCGGTATCGGTGAGCGTTCAGGCAGCCTGCGCGAGATGCTCGATGAAGTCGCGACTTTTTACGACGCTGAATCTGAGGTGCGTTTGGAGCAGTTGACGACCACCCTCGAGCCTGCGATTCTGGTTGTCATGGGCGGCGTAGTGGTGACGATTCTTCTCGCCATCTATCTGCCGATCATCCAATCGATCTCGGCCGGTCCGATGACGCGATAACCAGGCGCCGGCAAGATGTTTTATGAAGCGGATTGACGAACAAACTGACGGGACCGCTGATGCAATCAGGAGCGGCATGACTCAAGCCGACGATGACTTGCCGGCGGTCGCTGAGCCACCGGAAATGCGCCAGGCGAAAGAGTTGGCGCAGCGCTATCGTCTCCCGTTTGTAAATCTTCTGCCCCAGGACGGCGAGTCGCCGATCGATTACGCGCTCCTTTCGGAAGTTCCGGTCGATATGATGGTGCGGCATCAGTTCGTGCCTTTACGGCGCGAGAACGGCAAGCTGCACATTGCCATGGCCGATCCGACCGATCTCGATCGGTTGGATGAACTGGCCGGCGCTCTCCGCACGCGCCTGGTTCCGTCGGTGGCCACCGCGGGCGCGATTGACGTGGTGCTGCGCAAGGGCGACGCGACGCAGCGGGTTTTGCAGGAAGCCGCGTCGGGATTTCGCATCTCGCTGGTGCGCGAGACTGAACAGGGCGAGGAAGTGCTCGACCTCGATCGTTTGGCGACTGACAGCGAGATGTCGCCGATCATCAAGCTGGTCGACACGATTATTTACAACGCGATGGAGTCGCGCGCCTCAGACATTCACATCGAAACTCGCGACACTGAAGTGCAGGTCAAGTACCGCATCGACGGCGCCTTGTATCAAAAAGTCGATCCGATCGATCTGGCTTATCACCAGACATTGATCTCGCGCATCAAGGTCATGTCAGAGCTCGACATCGCGGAACGTCGCGTGCCGCAGGATGGCCGCTTCCGCGTACGTTACAAAGGACGCAACGTCGATTTCCGCGTTTCGATCATGCCGACCGTGCACGGCGAAGACGCCGTCATTCGTATTCTCGACAAAGAACAAATCAACGAAGAGTTCAAGAACCTGGATTTGAATGTGGTGGGATTCGATCCCGAAGACCTGCGCAAGTTTCGCCGGTACATTGCCGAGCCTTACGGCATGGTGCTGGTTACCGGACCGACCGGATCAGGAAAGACGACCACGCTCTACGCCGCGCTGAATGAAATTCGGAACGAGGAAGATAAGATCATCACGATCGAGGATCCGGTCGAGTATCAGTTGCACGGAATCACGCAGATTCCCGTGAACGAGAAGAAGGGTCTGACCTTCGCGCGCGGGCTGCGATCGATTCTGCGTCACGATCCCGACAAGATAATGGTCGGCGAAATTCGTGACGAAGAGACGGCCCAGATCGCGATTCAATCCGCGCTGACCGGCCACCTGGTCTTCACCACGGTTCACGCCAACAACGTGATCGATGTGATTGGCCGCTTTCTGAACATGGGCGTCGAGCCTTACAACTTTGTGTCGTCTCTGAACTGCGTATTGGCCCAAAGACTGGTGCGCGTGCTCTGTACATTTTGCCGGCGACCGGTCCATCCTTCAGACGCCGAGCTTCTGGAATCCGGGCTGCGGCCCGAAGATCATCGCAGTCGCGTCTTTTACACGAACGTCGGGTGCGACGCCTGCAATCACACCGGCTACCGGGGCCGCACCGCGATCCACGAATTGCTCGATCTCAGCGACAACATTCGCGAGATGATCGTCGAGCGCCGGCCCGGTTCCGAGGTGCGGCGCGCGGCCGAAGCCGAAGGATTGACGAGCCTGCGCGAATCAGCCCTGAAAAAGATATTCTCCGGCGTTTCGACGCTGCACGAAATTAATCGCGTCACTTTTGTCGAGGAAATTAACTTAAACGGCAGGCCGTAAGGCCAACCAAACCCGACAAGGGGACCCCGTCTCAAGTCTCCTGCCGCCTTAAAATACCTCGGTTTTTCGTGTTAGACTGCTTGAGTTTTTGGCATTGCGGAACTGGTTCAGACTAGTTGCGTGTATACACATGGCCCCCGAGTTTTCCGGCTGGCTTTTCCAAGAAGCCCACGTTTCCGTGAGAGGTTGATTATGAAATCAAGAAACCGTTGGCACGCAATCCTGGCGCTGATGATCATGAGCTGCATGTTGGCGCTGCCGATGACGGCGTTTGCGAAGAAGGGGAAAGATCACTTCAATCGCGGCATGGATTACGAGCGCGCCCAGCAATGGGAAAAGGCGGCCCAGGAGTTTACGCTGGCGTTGGCATCCGATCCCGCAAACGTCGATTACCAACTGCACTATCGAAGGGCGATCTTTAATGCGTCGCAGTCGTTCATGCAGCAGGGTCGCGCGTTGGCGGAACAGCGCGATTTCGTCGGGGCTTACAACGCGTTCCGGCAGGCCTTTGGTTATGATCCGGTAAATCAGCTTGCGGTTTCGGAAATGGACCGCATGCTGCGGCTCGAGCAGGTCAAGCAGGGTGTCACCCAGACGACCTCGACCGGCGATGGCAACGCCAAACCCGAATCCGGAAATGGTGAGGGAACGCCGTCGCAGCCATCGAACACGCGCGCGCCTGAACCCGAGCAACAATCCAAGACCGAGATCTCGCGGATCATCAACTTCAACGGTGTCGATCTAAAGACTGTCATCAAACAGTTGGCGGCCGATCTTGATCTGAACGTCATGTTCGATCGGCAATCGTTTGCGCAGCCCCGGCCGATTGAGGTGAACCTGCGTAACGTCACGGCCGCAAAGGCGCTGGACTATATCTTTCTCCAGGAAAACCTCTTCTTTCAAAAACTCGATCGCCGCACCATCCTGGTTGCCGATCAAACACGTCGCCCGCAGTATCAGCAGTTGGTCGTGCGCACTTTTTTCATCGCCAACTCTGAACCAGATAAGGTCAAGGCGCTGATCTCGCAGGCCCTGCCTGCGTCCGTGGGTCGTCCGCAGCCCATCGTCGTTTCCGACAAGGACACGAATAGCTTGACCGTGCGCGACACGGCTGAGAACGTCAGATTGATCGGCGAACTGCTGCAGAGCATCGATAAGGATCGGGCCGAAGTTGTAATGGACGTCGATATCTATGAGGTCAACCGCAGCGACCTGCTTCAGTTTGGTAATCAGCTTGGGCAGGGAAGGTTTACCCTCGGAGGTTCGCCGGGACTTTCGGTCCTGACGGCGAACGGCACCACTAATCCCAACCAGACTCCGGGCGTAGACCTGCGCTCGATTGTCTCCGGCATCCCCACCGCGGCCGCCCTGGCGTTGGTTATTCCGCCGTCAGTATTCAATGCTTTTCAAAGCAGGAACAATGCGAAGCTGCTCGCCTCGACTCAGATTCATGCCTTCAACAACGAAGAGTCGAGCGCGCGCATTGGGCAACGTGTACCCGTGCAGACAGCCCAGGCGTATCCGTTCGGCGTGCAGACCGGAACGAACCCGACTAATCCGACTGGTTTTCCTACCGGCGGATTCCCGGTCATTAATTACGAGCCGACCGGTTTGACGCTCAACTTTACGCCCATCGTTTTTCCCAATCTCGATGTGCAGGTAAAGATGAAGATCGAGACGAAAGACGTCAGCGGCGCTGATTCGCTAACTCCGACTTTCACCGAAAGAACTTTGAATGGCACTGCGCGCGTCCAGAATAATCGGACGATGATGTTGGCCAGCGTCTCGACTGAAGTCCAGTCGAATGGCCGTTCGGGATTGCCGGTTCTCAGTGGTCTGCCTTTCATCGGCCGGTTCTTTACGTCGCCGACGAAAGAGAATCGCCAGGTGGACATTGTGATTGCCGTGACCCCACGCGTTCTGCGCGCTCCGTCACTGACGCCGCGCGATGAAGAGATGCGGCCCAGCGGCACCTTGCAGGCGCCGACGACCGGATCGCTCGAAGCGATGCTCCGGGAAACGGAACGCGAAGAACAGATCGCGGCGGCCCGACGGATTCCGAACAAGGTGACGATCCAACTGCCCGATCGTCCGGTAACGACCTATGAACCGGCGAAGTCCGACGGAACTGATCAAGCGAACGTGGCCACAAATAAGACTGAGCAGTCGAATACGGCGGCAGCAAACAACGGCACGGACAACGGAGCGACGAACTCGACTCCGGCGCAGACTGCTGCGACGCAGGCGACCGATTCGAGTCGGACCAATGTTGCTTTACAGAATGATGGCGTGCCGCAACCTAAGTCTGCGGTGATTTCGAATACGCCGGCCGCTCCCGCGGAACAAAAGACCGATGTGACCAGCGCGTTGAAGAGCCTGGTTTCGGACACCGGTGTCTCGACGACCAGCCTGAAAGCCCGGCAGGACGTTTCAGTTACGCCGCCAACCGAAGCAACGAAGACGGACAGTACGCTGCCCGGTCCTAAATCAATTGAAGTTCCGCCGAGCTTGATTGAGTTAAGCCTGGCCGCCGATCAAAACGACCTCAAGGTTGGCGAGAAGAAACAGCTTGCCTTGCAGATAAAGTCCGATGCGCCGCTGGGTATGGCCGTCGTAACTTTGCGTTTTGATCCGAAGGTCTTGAAGATCAACGGCATTGCGGCGGGCAGCTTGTTCGCCAACGCGAAGAATGCGCCGACGGTCACACAGTCCATCGATGAGCACGGAATGGTGCTGCTGTCGATCACGCCCGCGGCCGGTTCGCCGATTGTCGCGGACGGTACGCTGCTGACTCTCGACATTGAGGGCATCAGTGCGGGCGAAGCAGGTTTGGCGTTTGATCTGTCAAACGTGCATCTCATCGCGAGTGACGGCCGCACGCTTATGGTTCAAATCGAGCCAATCAAACTGACGGTGAAGTAGTGAAAATCAGAAGGCGGAAAGCAGAAGGCAGAAAGCAGACGGCAGAAAGCAGACGGCAGACGGCTTTCCAGGGTATGTCGGATTCAGGTTCGCTGCCTTCTGTCCGCTGCCTACTGCCTTCTTGCCAGGACGGCTTCTCGCTCATCGAGCTGATCATTACGGTCTCGGTCCTCGCGATCCTCACGCTTGGTGTTATTCCGTTGGTCCAGGTCTCGGTAAAGCGCCAGAAGGAATATCAATTGCGCGCGGCCCTGCGCGAAATGCGCGAAGCCATCGATCAATTTCATCGCGAAGCGCTGGCGGGCGCACAGTACCAGGCGACTAACCAGCAGGGGCAGCCGTTGTCCACGGCGCAACAGGAGCAGGCCCCGCGCAATCAACCACAAAATCAGCAGCAGACGCAACAACCACCCAACATCTTTGCCGATCCTCGTGTGCGCGTGATGATTACCGACCAGACAATCTTCACCGTGGACAATGTCGAGCGTTATCCACCGGATTTGGAAACGCTGGTCAAGGGCGTCGATGTTTTGCCCATAACCGCCGGCGTAAACGGCCGTCGCGGTAATCAGAATTTTACGGCGACCGAAGCCGCGGCCAGTGAATCGGCCGTTCCGAAAACGAAAATCTATTTGCGCCAGATTCCTGTCGATCCGATGACGGGCAAAGCCGATTGGGTCTTTCGCTCGTGTTATGACGCTGCCGACTCGACCAACTGGGGCGGCGAAAACGTTTTCAACGTGCATTCGAAATCCACGGGAACAGCATTGAATGGAGAGAAGTACAGTGATTGGTAAGAACAGTGAGCAGCAGGCAGTGAGCAGTGAGCAGTCAATGAAACCCACACGATTGCTCACTGGTCACCGCCCACTGCTCACCGCGCGGGGCTTCACCTTGCTCGAATTGATGATCGTTATCTCGATCATCATCATTCTGGTTTCCGTGGCGCTGCCGCAATATCAAAAAACAGTCATGCATGCGCGGGAAACGATGTTGCGTTATGACCTCGACATCATGCGCAAGCTAATCGATCAATATTCAGCCGATAAGGGCAAGCTGCCGCAATCTCTGGATGACCTCGCCGCCGCCGGCTATATTCGCGAGGTGCCAAAGGATCCAATCACCGACAACCGGGACTGGAACATCGTTACCGGTGACGATCCCTACTCGACTGAAGGAGGCACCGGCATCAGAGATGTTCACAGTTCTTCCAGTGACGTCGGAACCGACGGAATACCCTACAGCGAATATTGAGTGTCAGTAGTCAGTTGTCAGTTGTTAGTAGTAATCATGGCAACTGACAACTAACCACTGACAACTGACAACCAATGCCGGCAAAACCACTCGACAGACTTCTGAAGCCACGACTTCCTTCCGCCGCGGTGGGGATTGAGAGCGATGCCGTCTCGGTGGTCCAACTCGATCGCGCGCGAGGTGGGTTCGCAGTCAAACGGGCCGCGGCCATCGATCTCTTGCCAAATCTGGTTCAACCGGACTTTGAATCGACGAATATCGCCAACCCGGCTGAGTTGGTGCGCTCATTGAATGAGCTGGTCACCAGCGCAGGCTTGCTCCGGCAGCGCAAGTGGTCGTGCTCTTTGCCGGAAGCGTCCACGCGTTCGGCGGTCATCACGATTGAAGGCGCCACGACCTCGCGACGCGAAATTGAAGAAGTGTTCGAATGGAAAATCGAGCGAGCGTTTGGCGTGCCTTTGTCGGACTTGCGGGTTTCGCGTGAACAAATGACACCGGACGCGCAGCGACAGCCGCGCTATCTGGTTAGCGCCGTTCATAGCAACGTGCTGGCTGAATATGAAGCAGTGTTTAAGTCGATGGGTTGGCACGTCGGTTTGGTTTTGCCGCGTCATGCGGGCGAAGAACAGTGGCTGCGAAACGGTCACAAGGGCGACGGGTTGTTGTTGACTGTCCACGGAGAAGGTTTTACCGCAGTCTTGATGCGCGGGAATCGGCCGCTGACTCTGCGTTCGGTTTTTTGTGAGGGCGCCGACTGTGACGATGAACTTCATCGCGTGCTGCTGTTCTATCGCGATCGGGCCGGAGGCCAAACCGAAACAGCCTCCCTGGACCGTTTGCTGGTGGTGGGTGATTATCTGGACAAAAAACGGGTCGCTGAAATCGCCTATGACGCGTTTGGTGTCCAACTTAAGCCGTTAGGCGCGGCCGATGTTGGCCTGATGATTCCCACGAATGATCTGGATTTTGACGCGATCGCGGCCCCGGCCGGTCTGGCCCGGTTGGCGTGGTAACTTGCATGGACCTGGTCTCTAAGCGAGTCAGACACAGACTAAAGTCTGTGCCACTTTGAAACTTTCCCGATTCTCGAGACGTAAAACTGGGACAATCAAATGAAGGCCGCGATCTCTTTGGCAAAACTTGGTACCTTGGCGGACGGCGAGCTGGTCTCAACAGCGGTCGCCGGGCGCGAAGCCTCGTTTGAAGAATTGGTGCGCCGCTATCAAAGACCGATTGCCTCGTACGTTTATAGAATGGTGGGCGATTACGATGCCGCTCTCGATCTAACCCAGGAAGTCTTCATCAAGGTTTACAACTCGCTCGCCCGCTATCGCTCAGAATTCAAATTCTCGACTTGGATTTACAAGATCGCGCACAACGCGGCTATCGACCATCTTCGTCGTTACAGCGTGCGCGAACAGATCCTTAACGCCGAAAGTGACAGCACGCGTCCGGACGTAGCGGTTGAGAGCCGGCGGCTGACTCCGGAGCAGGAAAGCGAAAGGGAAGAGCGGCGATCGGAAATTGAATCTGTAGTGCAGACTCTGCCGGCTGCGTACCGCGAGCTGATTGTGCTGCGCCATTCGCACGACCTGAGTTATGACGAAATTGCCGAAGTGACCGGGCTGCCGTTGGGAACTGTGAAGAACCGGCTCTTTCGCGCGCGCGAAGCGATGCGCGATTTATTGATTCATCGAGGCATTACCAGTTCATAGAATTTCTCATGAACGATTTCAGCGAGAACAGATGCCAGGTTGAAGAGGTCGCCGCTTATATCGACGGCGAGCTGAGCGGCATCGGACTCGATCGTTTTGAAGCTCATCTGAAATCGTGTGCTGATTGTGGCGAAGAACTTCGCGCTCAGCGCCAATTGCTTTGCACGCTCGACGTCGCGTTTGGCGAGTCGCGGTCTTTCAAGCTGCCAAAGAATTTTACGCGCGTGGTGAAGGCCCGCGCTGAAAGCGATCTCAGCGGCATGCGCAATAAACGCGAGCGGCGTCGCGCTTTGCAACTTTGCATCGCTCTGGCTCTGGTTTCATTTGCGCTGCTGGGCGCCGCCGTGCGCACAGTCGTCTTCGATCCGATCTGGTCGTTCTTTAGAATTGCCGGCAGTGTGATTCACCTGGCGTGGCAGGCGACTTCTGAAGCTGCTGCGAGCGCCACCGTAGTCATTCGAGTTCTGGCCCGCGCAATTCTGTTTAGTCAAAACGGTCTCGGCCTGCTGCTGGCAATATTCCTTCTCTTCATTTCGTGTCTGCCTTTCCTGCTAGCCAAATATCGTCGCGCGCAAATCGTTGAATAGGAGTTGTCCCGTTCAATGACTGCGTCAACACCCTTCGCGGAAAATAGATTCAGCATTCCCAATCTCGCCCAAAGCTTCAGCCAGCTTTTTGCGTGTATGGCCGTCTCTTTGGTGCTCGTGATCGCCGGCCAGGCCCAACCGGCGACCGGCGAACATCCCGGCGATCCACAGGCCCGCGTCATCGAGGGCGTGAGTAACACGACCGTGTTCGGCATGGGGCAATCGATCAGAATTACCGGAACGGTGAAAGAAGGCGCGATCGCGTTCGGCGGCGATGTGATTGTCGAAGGAACCGTCCTGGGGGACGTGGCCGCAATTGGCGGCTCGGTTATTCAGCGTGATGGCGCGCGAATCGGCGGTGATGTGATCGTGCTGGGCGGCATTTATCATCACGGAAAAGCGGCGCCGGATCGCAATCCGAAAAGCGTCACCATTATGTACGCGGGCTACGAGGATCAATTGCGCCGGGTGATGCGCGATCCGTTCAGCGTGCTGCACCCGCAAATCTCTGCCATCTTCTTCGGCACGCGCTTGCTGGCGATCTTGATTTGGTTCGTCATATCACTCGCGTTGACCGCGGTCATGCCCAACACCGTCAGCCGCGCCGTGGCTCGCTTGCAATTGTCCAGTTTGCGGGTAGCCATCCTGGGCTTGCTCGGCTCAGTATTGATTACGCTGGGTGTGCTGGGCAGCTTGTGGCTTTTGCCGTCGATCTTTGGGGCGGCAATCTCGATCATGGCGCTGCTGCTGGCGCTGGTCGCCACGCTTTTTGGCCGCGTAGTAATTTTTGCGGCGACCGGTCAATGGTTACAGCGCCGGTTGTTGCCGCGTCTGCAATCTGAGTCGGCGACTCTTTTGATAGGCGTGGTATTTTGGATCGTCTGTTCATCGTTACCGTATGTTTGGCCGTTCGTCCAGGCGGGTTTGTTAGTGGTTAGTTTGGGATTGGCGCTGACGGCCCGCTATCGAATTGGTTGGAAGAGTAAGAAGCCCGCCGGCGTATGATCATTCATCACGGTCGTACACCAAATCGCGAAAAGCTGGTAAATGTTGGTGGATTCATTTTCAGAATCGACGGATGACGTTCTGGTCGCCTCGGCCGCAGCCGGTGACGAGCGGGCGTTCGAACAATTATTTGAGCGACATCGCCGCCAGGTTGCCGGAATTGCCAGCCGATTTTTTCCGCAACGCGAACAGATCGAGGAGATTCTTCAGGACAGTTTCACCAAAGCTTATTTCGCGCTCGGCACTTATCACGGTACGCATGCCGCTTCGTTCAAGGCCTGGCTGGCTCAGATAGCAGTTAACTGTTGTTACGACCAGTTGCGCCGCGCGCGACGACGGCCCGAGCAGGGATTCGACGACATCGAGGAAAGCGAAGCCCAGGAGTTTGCCGCCTGGGTCCGTTCGCATCCCGCGGATGTCGAGACCGCGCTGATTTCGCGCGATTTGGCAAATAAGCTTTTGTCGCGTTTGAGCGCCGAGGACCGTCTGGTTCTGACCCTTTTGGATGTTGAAGGTTTCTCGGTGGCTGAAATCGCAGAGGTGACTAATTGGTCGATTTCCAAGGTAAAAGTGCGGGCGCATAGGGCGCGGGCGCACTTGCGCCGCGTCATGCAGCGCTATCTTTAACCGCTGAAGTTCGCGGAATTCTTGTAACTTTCAGGGATCATTTATCGTCTTTTGAAGATGAAAGCGGAGAAATGAACTTCGCAGGGAGACGCCGATGTTCAAAGCGAATAACCCCAAAAACGAAGAACTTGATCGAATCGGAAAGCTGGTTCTCAGGTCTGCAGGCGCGCACGAAGAAGATTTGGCCGCGGCTGCCTCTTCACCATATTTTTTCACGCGAATACGCGCCTCGATTGCTGAAGGGCAGCGCCGTGGCGACGAAGCTGGCGGCTGGTTGTCGATGATTTTCGTCGCGCGTCGAGCGGTGCCCGCGATGGCTTTGGTGGCAACGCTGGCCGCGCTTTTGACCTTTTGGTCAGTGCGACCGGGCATGGCGCCGACGCCGGTGGCCAGCGACGACGAATCGCTTTTTGGCCTGCTTGATCCGGGAGTGGAGCAAACGGTGCTTACCAGTCGAAACGGCCTAACTCGGGATGAAGTTTTTAATATCGTCGTGGATCGAAATTACGAGGTGAGAGGCAAATGACTTTTCCGGGTCATACGAAATTAAAGGTTTGGTTGGTGCTGGTCGTCGTCTTCGTGCTCGGCTCAATAACCGGAGCGGCGCTGACGGGATTGTATCGAGCTCGCACAGGCGGTCGGCCCGACCGAAACGGCCGGTTCGAGAAGATACGCTCCGAACTGAATTTGACTGAAGAACAAACCAAAGCTGTCAGCGCGATATTGGATGAAGCGCGTAACGAATATCGCGCGCTGCGCAGCGAGTTGCGACCCAAATTTGAAGAGCCTCGGCAGAAAGCCCGGACCAAAATTCGTGCTTTGCTGAATCAGGAGCAACAAAAGAAATTCGATGAGATCGTTGCTCAACATGATGCGCAGCGCGAAGGCGAACAGAAGAAGCAGCGTTAATGATTCATCATTCTGAACGTCTATCCATTCTGTTGGAGAGTCAACTGCAATAATCTAAACTTTTTGCAACCAATTCGTTGGGCAGGGCGTAAATAATGAATACTTTCAAAACTCACAGGGATAAGACCGTGCGCACAATATCGATACTAATTTCAAGTTTCATGCTGGTTTGTTTGACGAGTGCCGCTTTGGCGCAAACGCCCGACCCAGCCATCAAGACCACGCAGGTTTTCGGCAAAGTAACGGAGATCAACGCCTCATCCGGGCAGATCACAATTAAGACCGCCGCCGGATCAACGGTGCTTGCCAGCGTCAACGAAAAGACTACTTATCAGCGAATGCCTCCGGGCGAGACTGATCGGAGCAAAGCCGAGCAGACTTCGCTGACCGAAATCACCGTTGGCGATGGGTTGGTGGCGCGCGGTTTTGTGGCGGCTGATCAGAAATCCGTTCCCGCCCAGCAGATCATCGTTGTCAGCCAATCTGAGATTGCCAAGAAGAACGCCGCCGAAAGGATGGCGTGGTCGCGTGGGGCGAAGGGGATAGTAAAGTCGGTTAATCCCTCGACCAAGGAAGTGACCGTCGGCAGCAGCTCGCTCGCCGGCGCGCCGCAAACAATTACCGTGGCGGTCGAGAAGGCGAAGATACGACAATATCCGCCCGACTCGATTCCCAAGTATGAGAACGCGAAGGCCGCGCAGTTTGAACAAATCAAAGTAGGCGATCAGTTCAATGCCAAGGGCGAGAAGTCAGCGGATGGGATGCATCTGGCGGCCCAGGAAGTTTTGTTTGGCACATTCAGAATTGCCGGCGGCACGGTGACAGAGATCGACGTCGCTAATCACACCGTGAAGATTAACGACCTCACGACGAAGAAGCCGCTGACCATTGTTTTCAAACCTGAATCGATCATTCGCCGGATGCCTCAGGGCATGGCGATGATGATGGGCGGCGGAGCCGGCGGTCCCGGAGGTCCGGGAGCTGGCGGACCCGGCACTGGTCAAGCACGACCGCAAGGCGAAGCGCAAGGTCCGCGTCCGCAAGGTGCGGGTCCCGCTGGTCCGGGAACACAAGGTGGTCCAGGCGGCCCAGGACGCATGGGTGGCGGCGGCACGATGGCTGACATGCTCGAGCGTTGGCCGACCATCTCGATTAATGAGCTAAAAGTCGGCGACACAATTCTGATGTCCAGTATGCAGGGTTCTGATCCTACGCAGGTGACCGCAATCCAGCTTGTCACTGGCGCCGAACCGCTGCTGGCGATGGTCGCTGCGCGTCAACAACAGGGCGGTGCTCGTCCGCAGGGCGGCGTTGACCTTAACGGAAGTTTTGGCGGTATGTTCGGTGGTATAGGCGTGCCGTAAATTGTTTTCCCTCTGATGCATTTCTGATTTCAGAGATAACCGCGTCTTGCGAACAGTCTGTGGAGATCGCCGCGGTTATTTTTCTTAACAAGAGAGTTTGATGATGACTATTAGAAAGTTCTTCCCGCTGGTGACTGCTGCAATTTTGGCGCTCGCAGTTGCCTCGAGCGTTTTCGCCCAGGGCCGCCAGACTTTGCGCGGCGTGATCAGCGACGAATTCGGCGCAGCCATTGTCGGCGCGACGGTTACCTTGAGTGTTGAGGGTGGCACCCCCAAGACAGCCACCACTAACGCGGACGGCACGTATTCATTCACCGGAATTGCGCCGGGCAAATACACCGTCATGGCGTTGGCCACCGGGTTCGCACCTTCAGATCCAGTCGAAGTAGACCTGACGACCGCGCGGCGCGATCCACTCAACATCATGCTGAAGATCGCCGCGATCGAGTCTCAGGTAAAAGTTGACGCGAACACTCCGCTCAGCACCGACACGAACAGCAACGCGAACCAGCAGGTGATTTCGGGGAAGGATCTTGATGCCCTGCCGGATGATCCGGACGAGCTGGCAGCGGCGCTGCAGGCGTTGGCCGGTCCGGCGATCGGTCCCAACGGCGGACAGATTTTCGTGGATGGATTTTCGGGCAGCTTACCGCCCAAAGAGGCGATTCGCGAGATTCGCATCAACCAAAATCCGTTCGCTCCGGAAAACGATCAGCCGTCGGCGCGCATAGACATTCTGACCCGCCCGGGAACTGACAAGTTTCGCGGCAGCGTAAATTTCAATTTCAACGATGAAAGTCTGAATTCTCGAAATCCGTTTACGACTACGTCCACGCGTCCGCCGTTTCAGATTCGGCAGCTTTCGGGAAGCTTGAGCGGGCCGATCGTAAAAGGCAAGGCATCGTTCTTCGTCGATATGCACCGCAATGAGCTCGATGACAACGAACTGGTTCGCGCTACGATCATCGGTCCGAATTTCAACATCGTTCAGTTTGGCCAGGGCTTTCTGACGCCGCGGCGCAACTGGGGAATCGGACCGCGCCTTGATTACGCAATCAATTCGAAGAACACGCTGGTCGCTCGCTACAGCTTCTTCAGTTCGAGATCTGAGAACAACGGCGTTAACGGATTTAACTTGCCTTCACGCGCCTATGACAGTCAATCGACAAATCATAATCTTCAGTTGACTGAGACGGCGGTTATCAACGCTTTTACGATCAATGAAACGCGCTTTCAGTATTCGCGGGGCCGGTCTGAACTTTTAGGTAACAGCACGGTTCCAACCTTGAGCGTCAGCGGCGCTTTTGGCGGATGCGCTGTGCCGGGCACACTTTGCTCTTCGGTCGGACACCAGATCAATACGCGGAGTAACTGGGAGTTGAACAACTTTACCCAGATTCAAAAGGGCAACCACTCACTCAAGTTTGGCGGCCGCCTTCGTGGCGTCTCGTTTGAGGAGGTCAATCCGAATAATTTTGGCGGCGCGTGGGCAATAAGCGGCGGCTTTGGCCCGGCGTTCGATGCGGCCAACAATCCCATCGGCGGGACCAATATTCCGATCAGCAGCATCGAGCGTTATCGCCGCACGGCGTTGGTCATGACCAACGGCCTGACCCCTCAGCAGCTGGCATACTGCGGTGGCGGCACCGCGGCTGATTGTCTGCGCAAACTTGGCGGCGGGACGTCTTCCTTCACCATCAACACCGGCAATCCTAACGCCGAAGTCTCGCAAACTGACATCGGGTTCTATGGGCAGGACGATTGGAAGATTCGGCCAAATCTCATGTTGAGCTACGGCCTGCGTTACGAGAACCAAACGAACATCAGCAGCAAATTCAACTTTGCGCCGCGCGTAGGGTTTGCCTGGTCCCCGGGCGCCGCCAATTCGACGAAACCGCCGAAGACCGTGATTCGCGGAGGCGGCGGCATTTTTTACAACCGATTTAGTGAGAACTTTACCTTGCAGGCGAGCAAATTGGATGGCAGCCACCAGCTTCAGTACGCTCTGACTGAACCGTTTCTGACAACTTCGGCGCCTTCACAGGCTGATCTGGATCAGCCATTTGCGCGACCCATTTATAACCTCTTGAACATTTTCCCCAATGTGCCGACCGCGGCGCAGTTGGCGATCATTCCGCCGACGCAACAGACGATACAGCGAGTGGCCGACAATCTTCAGGCGCCGACGGTTTATCTCGGCGGTATTCAAGTCGAAAGACAATTGCCGAAGAACATGACGGCGTATGCGGCTTTCTACTCAATTCGAATTTTGCACGTGATTCGTCAGCGTGACATTAACGCTCCGTTGCCCGGAACGATCACCGCTTTGACGCCTAACGGTATCCGGCCCAATCCGGCCACCGGCGACATCTATCAATGGGAATCCAGCGGCAAGTTTCGCCAGAACAACTTTAGTCTGGGATTCAACAGCCGGCTGAATCCAAGGATCTCGCTGAGCGGCAATTACACTTTGAGCAAGACCACCAACGATACCGACGGTGGCGGCGGGTTTCCGGTGAATTCGTATGACCTTACCGGCGAGTACGGGCGTGGCTCGGGCGATGTTCGTCATCGATTCAGTTTGTTCGGAACCGTCACCTCGCCCTGGTGGAACCTGATTTTTAGTCCTTTCGTTACGGCTACCACCGGTGGGCCCTTTAACATCACAACTGGTCGAGACACAAACCTCGATCGCATTGCTAACGAGCGTCCGACGTTTGCAGTTCTTAATGCTTATTGCACGGTCAATCCCAGCCGCTGCAACGGCATCGAGCTCAATGGGAATACGAGCAATGACATAATTCCCAGGAACTTCGGTAACAGTCCCGGCCAGATTGCGGTGACGCTGCGCATCAGTCGCACGTTTGGTTTTGGCGGCGAAGCGAATCGCCGAGCTGCGAATGCTCAAACGGGCGATGCCAACACTGGCAAGGAGGCCGTAAAGGGCGGCCAAGGTAGCCGCGGAGGTCCGACCATCACCACCGGCGGGGCCGGGGGTGCTGGCAGAGGACCCGGTGGACCCGGTGGCGGCGGTCCGCAAATGATGATGATGGGTGGCGGCGGCCCCAGCGGCGGCGGCCCCTCGAAATACTCGCTGACCGCTTCGATCAGCTTCCAGAACATCTTCAACCACGTGAATCTGGGACGACCCGAAGGCAATCTGTCTTCGCCTGATTTCGGTCTATCGCTCTCTTCGCAGGGAGCTTTCGGACCGGGCGGCGGCGGCGGCGGCGGCGGCGCGGGCAACAGACGCGTCTATCTCAATCTCAGATTCAGTTTCTGAGAACCTCCGCACCCGCGGAGCGTATAGGTTACAGAAGAGACGAGAGCGGTATCGTGTTAACAGTTGCCGCTCTCGGCTCGTCTTAAGTAGAGATCGACTCCAGGTCTCCCCTTTTCATAGTTCTGTAACCTAAGAGGAATCCACCATGAAGAGATATTTCCCCGTCCCCTTTATTATCGTTCTTGTCCTGGCTTCAAACGCATTCGCTCAGAACACTGAATCCGTAAAATCCAACGGCACACCGGCAAAAGCTGCTGAACCCATTGCCGCGCCGCCGGCGATTACGGCCAGCAGCACTCCCGTGGAACTCGCGCGCGCGGCGCTGGCCGCGCAGGGCGGCGACAATTTCAAGAAGCTGAAGAGCATGATGATGTATGGGTCCGCCAACCTGTACGCCCCCAATCAGTCTCAGTCGCTTCCGGGAAAATTTGTGATGGTGACCGCGGGAGACAAGGTGCGTATCGATATCGACGCCAGTCCCATGTTTAAGTTCAAGCAGGTTTATGACGGCCAGCAGTCTTACAGCTCAATGCCCGGGATCACAATGCCGCCCGCGAGTAAGTTCGGTTTGCCGGTACTGGCGAAGTTTGATCAGCCCGGATATACCGTCTCGGCCCTGCCTAATGATAAAAAGCTGCGTGGGTTCCGCATCGTCGATTCCGAAGGCAATACGACGGACTACTTTATCGATCCCGTCAGCGCGCGCGTGATTAAATACCTGACTCCCTACAACGGCTACACGTTTGGAACGGAGAACTCAAAATTTGCCGAAGTTGATGGAGTGCTCGTGCCGATGAGCTTTTCACAACGGCTCGAGTCGCCGCAGGGCGCCTTCTTTGCCGAGTACAAGGTTAAGGAAGTAAAGCTCAATCAGCCAATCGGCGATGATGTGTTCGTGCTGGCGCCTTAGTGGCACCCGCTGATTTCACGGGCGGGACGCCCGTGCCACTCAAAATAAAAAGGCCGCGTCGGTATCCCGAGGCGGCCTTTGATTTTGATTGTTAATGCTTTATCGAATCCGCGCGATGAACGCTACGTTGCCCGCATTGTTCGGCGATGTCTGGCTCAAGCTGCCGGTGAATGTCCAACGAACATTGGTGACGTTCCGATCATAGCCTGCGGGCGCGCCGCCGCCGCCGCTCACTGGCGTGTAGGTCCAGGTGCTGCCGCTGTTATTCGAGTAAGCAACCACCACCGTCAAACCGGTCGTGCCCAGGGTATTGACCACTGAGCCAACTTTGAAATCAGTATTCGTGGGAATGGCATCGCTGATAACAAAGCTGCTCGCGGCCGCGCCACCCGAATTTGTGAAGGTGACAGTGTAAGTAAGATCGGTTCCGGGAAGCTGGGTTCCGCTGGGGCTGACTGCCTTTGATAGCACCAGATTCATGACTGACTTTGTCACGCTGCTGCTGTTGTTGGCGGCGCCATTATCGAAGGTGGTGCTCGAAACGCTGCCCGTGTTCGAGACGCTGGGCACCGCGCCGGAAGCTACCGACACCGTCAAAGTGATCGCCGACATAGTGACACCGTTGGCTACGGGCCCGGCATTGGTGCAGGTGACCGCGCTGCCGATGGCGCTGCAAGACCAGCCGGTGCCGGTTCCAGATACGTAACTCAATCCCGTCGCCAATGTATCGCTCACCGTGATTGGCCCGGTCGCGCTTTGCGGTCCGTTGTTCCTCACGCTCAAGCTGTATGTCGCATTCTGCCCAACCTGGAATCCGCTGGTTGCCGTTTTGGTAATTTGCAGATCAGCAAAAGCCGGCAGGTTGCCGAGATCGGTAAGATCAACGCCGGAAGAACCAACCAACGTCCCCGCGCCTGTCGAAGTGTTCAGTCGATAAATCCGCGAGTTGTTCGTCGTCGTTTCCGAAACGAAAAGCGATCCGTCGGTGGCAAAGGAAAGACCGGCAATCGCGTTGGGCGCTCCGGTGGCGCCAACCAGGGTCGAAGTCGTTCCGCTGATTGTATAAAGATTTGTGCCGGCCGCGAGATAGAGCGTCCCGGTGGGAGAAAATCCGATGTCGCCGCCGAATCCGGTACCGAGTCCGCCGCCAGAGACAGTTCCCACCGTCGTCGCAATCCCTCCCGTCGTCGTGTTCAGCGTATAAAGCACATTGTTCGAATCCATGCCGTACAGCACGCCGTCGGCTCGGAACGCGAGTCTCGGCAGGTAGACGGTAATTGTCGCCGAGAGAGTTGTATTCACGCCGGTCGCGGGATTCCACGTCGCCGCTGAATATCTGCCGTTGACCGCGTTCATGGCGTAGTAGTAAATCAGTCCCGTACCGGGTTGTCTGGCAATTGTTGCCGAAGCAAATGACAGGTTGCCGACTGAAGTCACCGCACCGGTCGAGGTATTGACCGAATAAATATTGAAAGGCGATTCGTTCGTCAGACTGTAAAGCGTATTGTCCGCGGCGCGCGTGCCGGTGCTCAATAAAAGCACGAGCGCGAGACTTGCGGTTGTCCACTTAAGGCACGAGAAGACGTGGCGGTTTACTCTGGCTCCGTGGGACATACGCTCTTTATCGAATGTGCGCTGTGAATCCTATGCTACCACTATTGTTCGGCGAGGTTTGGCTCAAAGTCCCGGTGAAAGTCCACCGAATGTGCGTGACTGCGCGATCATAGCCGGCCGGCGCGCCGCCGCCTCCACTTGCCGGCGAGTAAAGATAAGAAACACCCGCGTTGTTTGAATAGGCCACGACTAAGGACAGTCCGGTCGTCCCCAACGAACTCGTATTCGCGCCAACTTTGTAATCTGTATTTGTCGGAATCGGATCTGTGATGACTAAACTTGAAGCACCTCCGGTACCGGTATTAGTAAAGGCGATGGTGTAAACCAGATCGGCGCCCGGTATTGTTTGCGCTGCCCCCGTGGGGCTAACCGATTTCTGAAGACCAATGTTCGGCACGGGTGGATTGAAGGCGGAAACCGTGATCGAATTGATACCCTGCCCGTAATCACTGTTGTAGTGATAACTACTTCCCGAGAAGTCATTAATCAACGTCGATGCCGTGGTCGTGCCTGCCGAAAGCACTTTGACCGTATAGGTTGTCGCGATCGTGCCGCCGGCTTTGCCGCCCGAATAGGTTACCGGACCTATGCAACTGCGATAATTGGCGCTTAGAGGATTGTTATCCCAGCCGCACGCATCGGCGTAGAACTTGTCGTTCGTTCCCCCTGACGGCGAAGTGTAAGTCGTGGAAATCGATAACACCTGGAAAATGACGTTCGACAAATTCAGAAACGCTTCGAGTTGTTCGTAACCCTGCGTTGCCGTGCTCGCGTTGACCGTATAGTTATAAGTCTGGCCCACGTAAACTGTAGTCGGTCCGCTGATTGACTGCACCGAATTGCGATTCTGGGAAATGAGTTTCTCGACGTAAAGCTCTCGAGGCGTAGGTGTGCTGACACTCGAAACGCCGGTGGCGCTGACCGTAATGTGATAACCGCGAGTTGTATTGTAAGCTGCGGAAGTACGAGTGATCGTGACTTGATAATAAAAATCAACACAGGCGCCGGCATTTAACGAGCTGACATTTACGGGGTTACTGCCACTCAGGTTTATGAAGGCGTTTGAGCTGTCCCAGACAAAAGTGCCGACCAGGTTCGTGACAGCCGCGCCACCGGTGTTACAGACGCGCGCGCCAATCTGATAAGTGTCGGGTCCAACTGAGGTGTTGTTGCTGTCCAGACCGATAACATTCCACGAAACGGGTGTGATCGTCAGGCCCGCGTAGGCCGATTGCACGCCAACGGCGCCCACGAACACTGCCAGCAGAAATATCCGCAGAATGAATGAAGGTAACCGCGGGTGAGTTTTGCTTGAGAACATCAGATTTGTTGTCGCGCACTTCGCGAGGCAAGTATCGCGTCAATTATCGATTACTCGTCTTTATGTTTTTCCTTCGGAGCATCCTTCGCGTTATCGAGGCCGGCTTTTGATGTTCCAAACAAATCAAACAGGTTCGACAGCTTGGAAGTTACCGTGAAATAGAATCCGCGACGCCCGGACAGTACGTCCGAACCCTTCGGTTCTTTGGCAGATGTGAAATTGTAACCGCCGCCCAGACGCAGATCGGGAAGTACCCAATAACCAAGTTCAGTGGCGTAGGTCGAACGCGAAGTACCCGACGATGGTTGGAACAGCAGGCGTGTTTCCACGGCCCAATCAAAGCGGCGGGCAAAAAGATATTGCGCGCGCGCCTGAGTCATGAACGACAACGTTGAGACGTATGGCAGCTCGGGCTGGCCATTGGCGCCAAACCGCATGGCCACGCGTCCGTAGAGTTCCAAACGTTTGGTTAGTTGATGATAGCCGTCCGTGGCCAGTGAATCGCTGCGATCGCGCGTCGGCGTGAGTGCATTCAGGGACTGAGTCGTCGAGCGATGAGTGTAGCTGAACAATAGTCCGGAGCGGTCAGAGCTGATGGGACGAATCGCGAGGGCGGCCATGCCTTCAGTTGATTCAGTGGAGCGGCCTTCAAACGAACCGCGCGAAAACTGAAAACGTGAAAGCGCTGTAATTCCTTCGCTCAATTTGCCGGCTGCGGCGACGGCAAACAATTGGCCCACGCCGCCGCGGTCGCGATATTCATAGCGCGCCGACGCGCGGAAATCCTCGTTCGGCTGCCAGCCAAAACCGACGGTGCCGCTGTTGAAGCTTTCGTTCGGGCCCAGCAAATGGAAGCCGCGCTCGAAACCCAACTCCAGTGACAGCTTCTTGTTTATCGGCAAACGGTTCTGCAATCCGATGACTGCAAAACTGTCGGTGCCGTTGATGCCATTCTCAAGTTGATAACGGCCGGTCATCGAAGTGTATTTGCCGAAGCGTGTTTCCACGCCAAACGCCGTCTCGCGCCGCGACTGCGTACCCGCAAAACCGTTGGCAGTGAAATCAGCAATCGGAACAATCGGCGCGGCCGCCAGTCTCTGCGTGAAGAACAGTTTCGTCAGCGCGCTGATCTGATACGTTGCGCCGAGGGTGGTCTGCGTCGGGTATGTTGGATCCGCTGCGCCCAGATTCTGCTCACGCTTGGCCATGAACTGAAGCTTGTCGGTGGCCTGGACTTCCGCGCCGATCGTGATCAGGTTCGAATCTGTGTGCGTGTCGTTGAGGTCGTCCGTGAGCGAACGATGGTCAAAGCCGAAGTGCAGCTTCACTCGTTCGCGGATGGTTTGATCCAGCGTCGCGGAAAGCGTCAAGCGGCCGTTATCGACATTCGCGGTTTCGTTCTTTTCAGTCGTCACACCAAAGCGCAGGAGCGAGCCTTTGCGCGGCTTCATTTCAATTGACAAGTCACCGCGCCGCGAACCAGGCGTGACCGTCCCACCGAAAGGATTGAAGAATCCTTCCGACGCTTTCAGGTAGCGGGCGCGCACTGTCGAGCCGAGAAACGGCAGCGGTTGACTGAGCGCGAGCTGGTACGCCGTACCGTCATGCTGCGAATCGGTCGTCTCAGTGATGTTGCCGCCATTCAGTATTTCGCCCTGGCTGGTGGCCCAGGACAGTTGCAGCGAACCGCCGCGCGGCAGAGTCTTTTCCAAATCAACGCCGCCGATGAAAAAATCGGGCTCAGTGCCCTCGCGTTGCAGCGCGGCTGACAGTCCCAGCTTCAATCCAATCTTCTTGAAATTCTTGCGCGCGCGCGCCGTGTAAACGGCTGAACCCATGTTCGCGGCGCGGTGCTCGTAGGTCACGACGACCTGGGTCAGATTCAAGACGCGATCGAAAGTCGAAATGTAACGCAGGAAGAAAAGCCGGCCGGTTCCGGGGTCGAGGTTGTAATCGATCGACCTGGTCAGCGTCTCGCGCGAGATGATGACTTCCGGATTGCGTCGATCGCGCATCTCGAGAACGACGGTCTCTGATCCGGGAAGAATCTCGAAGTTCGAAAGTTGAATGATGCCCAGCGCTCCCGCCGGAAAGACGTCACGCGCAAACGCCGTGTCAGGACGCGCGCCGGTGACGGTAATGAAATCACCGCTCGAGTTCTCGAGGTGGGCTTTGACGCCGGTGAGCTTGCGAGCATAGCCGGCCAGCGGCGCTTCCATCCCGGTCTCGAAATCTCCGAACATCACGAACGAGCGTTTGTGATCGAGTCGCGCGTACAACTTCGAGTTTGACGGCGCGGCCTCAAATCGTGTCGATGAATCGCCGAACAAGGGATAGACGCGATCGAGCGGGTCGAGCTGGAACAGACGGTCGCGGCCGGCGGTGCGATTAATCGGCCGTTGTGAATCGTACGAAAGCGTCAGCATGTTATTGCCGAAGAAGCGGCCGCTGTAAAAGAAACTGAGGCGGCTGCGATAGTTACCCTGTTCATTACGCAGGCTGACTTCCGGGATGCTGTTGCCGAAACTCATCTCGGCAAAGCCCACCAGAATCGGGCGACGCATTTCGGAAGTGATGCGCACCCGATCCTCGGCTTCGATTTGTCCGGTTTGCGCGTGGAGACGCGCTTCGCCCGGCGCGCCTGAGCCAATCAACTTCAACACAGCTTCGCCGTTTTCAAGCTGAACGACCATTTGGGCGCCGGTCTGATTTGGCCGCTCCGGCGAGTTCGCCATGTTCGACGCTGGTGAAGGCATGGCGACTTCGGCCTTTTCGTTGAGTCGCGTTAACTGGCCAGTAGAAGTTTCAATGCCGATCTGACCGTCGAGCGCGGGATTGTTCCACTCGTCAAGGGCCTTCACGCGAATGATGGTTGAATCGGCGCCGCCACTTTGAATCTCGGATCTCTCAGGAACAATTTGCAGGCGGGTTGCGGGACCACGACCCATCAGCGCCAGTTCCAGCGACTTGCCGGCGACGCCGTTGGGACCGATCGCCGTGCAGCGAACTTTGTTTGGACCCGGACGCAAATTGATGCCGACAAACGTAAAAGTCGCGACCTTGTTTTTGTGATCGATACTGCGAACGCCGATGTTCTTTTCTGAGATTTCTTCGCCGTTGATTTCCAGCTTAACGGTCCAGTCCAGCGCGGCGCGCGCTTCGACTTGCGCCCCGGGTGACATGGAAACGGAATTTGGCGCCGGCGAGATGATGCGAATGTCGCCCGGCGCGACCGGCTCAACGTTGTCGCTGGCGGCGATTTCGTAAGTGCGTTGACCGTTTGTTTTCTCAGTGGAGCTTTCTGAAGGCGCGTTGGCGGCACCCGCATCTGCTACTTTCCCGATCTCTGAAGGCAAGCGTGACTCCTGCGCCTTCGGCTCTGAGCTGTTGGTCACTTCCGGCCGTTCTGGCTGGCTCAGCACAAAGTTCTGTCGGAGCAAAGCGCCACCGCCAACCGGAGTGCGCATCAGACGTGTCCAGCCTTTGCCCGATTCGCGTCCGCTGTCCGTCAACTTATAGCCGGGAGGCAGACTCACCGGATCGAGCGAGATTACTTGTGGGCCATCGCCGAGGGACGGGAAATTGTAGAGACCGGCAGAATCAGTAATCACCGACTGGCCGTTGCTCAGATACAAACGCACGCCGGGCATGGGCCGATCGTCTTCGTCGAATTGCTGGTTGCCGTTCGTATCCACAAAGACGCGACCGACGATCGCCTGGCGCGTCGAAAAGACGCCGGCGGAAACTTTAACCACGGCGCGGCTCGTGGCGCTGGTGATCTTCTCTCCGGACGGAAACACTCCCGATGCAATTGCCGTGTTGGTTTGATCGCCTTCACCCGCATTCGCGCCGACGCGAACGCGATACAAGAGGCGCGCGGTCGCTCCGGCCGGGATCTCGGCGATGCGAAACTGCAATTCGCCGTTGTTCATCTCGGGAGTAATAGGCGCTTCGGGCGCGGACCCGACACTAATTCGCGCCGAGCCTTCCGCGAAGTGAAACGAAGTCGGCAGTCGATCGCTGATCAGCACATCGCGCACTGACGCTGAAGTTGGATTATGAACTTCAACGCGATAGGTGATCGTGTCGCCAATTTCAGCTTGGGCGCGATCGGCCGATTTCACAATTTGCAGGCCCGCCGGCTCGAACATCGGCACATTCATTACCAGCGCGGCAAGGTCATTAATGCTCACATCCTCGCGAACGAGGTCGAAACCACCGGCAGTGGCCAGCGGCTGGCTATCGAGCGCGCGTACCACCAACGAATAGAGCCCCTGATTGCTCGGGCTCACGGTGAGCTGCATCTCGCGCGTCATGTAACCTTGAGCCGAGACACGCATGAAATAATTTGTGGCTTGCGTTAAGCCATTCGATGCGAGCACAAAACTGAAGTGGCCCTGCCCATCGCTCACAAACGGGTTTTCGTTCTTTTCATTGGGCGTGTAGCCGCCATCCGAAGGGAACGTGACAAAACTTTGCTCGTTCAGATTGGACAGGACCTCAACGCGCGCGCCGCCAATCGGGGCGGAGCGGCCGGTTCGACCGGCGAAAACAAGTCCGAGGGGATCAACGATAACGGTTGCGCGGCTGGTCACAACCTCTGACGCATTGTCCGCGGTCAGCGTGGCAGTGTTCGCCAATCCGGTGCCCGCAGGAACAGCTCCGATCAATCTCGATCGGAACGTGATCCGAACAGTTTCTCCGGCATCGACCTTCGCTAGTTTTACCTTGATGGCGCCGCCCTGGACCGATCCTTCGTCGCCGTCCAAAGCATCAGAGACGCTCTTGTCATTCACCTGGAGCGAGCCCGCTGAATAAGCGATAGTCGCCGGCAACTGATCCACCATCACAACGTTTCGCGCCGCAGTGTCTCCGGTGTTCTTGAACGCGATCGTGTAACTGAACTCTCCGGCTTGAGTCACGACTGTCTGCGCGAGTCCGTTAACCAACTTGCTGGGCGCGAGACTTGAATTGGCAGGATCTGTCAGGCGCGCGCCCAAACCGACGGCATTGATGATCGTGCCGTCGTCCAGTCCGCGTCCATTGACGGCGTTGGTCGAATTCGAACGGGCGGTCGTGGTGATCGTGAGCGTGCTCTGCGCGGGGACGTCGTTCGTGTTGATGACGGCCAGCACTCCGATGCAGCTCCGCGGAGATAGATCAGGCGAAGCCGTTTCATTCAGAGTGATAGGAGCATCGCCGTTGGTCAGGGTCCCGCTGCCATCGATATCGAAATAGAGAGTCTCAAGCGTCGCGGGTGAAGTGAGATTGAAACGGGTGATTGAAAAAGTATCGACGTTGTTGCCGGTATTGCAGATGCGGAAAAGCCGCGTGACTTGATCGCGCGGCGCAACAGTTTCGGAAGAAGCGGTTTCGTCCGGCGTAACGACCACGGTCGCCACCGGAAGAATTGTCACCGTCACGGTCGCTGAGACCGCGCTGTAATTTCCACCCTCGCTATCGGTGTAGGTCGCCTCAGCCCGATTGCTGATTATTGTGCCGGCGTCGGTATTTCCGTCAATGGCTCGGGCCGCCAGCGTCATCGCCAAGGTCATGAAAACCACCAGCAACTTGGCGACGGCTAAGACCTTTCTTGTGCGTGAAGTGAACATTTCGTTGGGGCGATTGCTGTGAAAAAATGAGGGCTATTAATGTGGCTAAGACTTCAGTCTGTGTTTGAGCACACAGACTGAAGTCTGATTGAGAAGTCCACAGACTTGTGTGGTCTGCGCCACTTGAGGACTAGTTAATTGAACGCATGAAGGTGAATACCGCCGACGCGCCGGGACCGAGGGAAGCGACTGTGTCGGTGTACTTCGTAGCACTGACCGTCACCACCACGCCTGAGCCTGAATCGCTGGGGGAACCGCTGTTAGTAGTGTAGGTGCCCCAGTTGTTTGGCGCCGCCAGACCGTCTTCGGTGATGACCAAATTGGTCGCCGTCAGCTTCACGCAGTTGGCATCGCCATTCGACGTCGAAACGTTCGTATAGGTGATGTTGTAAGTGATGACTGCGCCGGGAACCGGATCGGTAGCGCCGCCCACGCCGGTGCCATTGCTGACTGTGTACGCCTTGTCCAGGCGCACAAAACCGGTATAGAGACGATCGATCGTTCTGTTGTTCGCCGCCGGGGTAATGCCTGAGGTGGCGCGAATAATCGTGTCGTAGCCAGTCAGCACGGTCTTGCCGACCGGCTCGGTGATGCGCACGTTGATGTTTGCCGACGCGCCGAAAGCAATCGCCAGCGAAACCGATCCACCGCCTGAGACAGTCGTATAGTTGGTGCCGCCGTCGGTCGAAACTTCGACGGTGAATCCAGACGGTACTGTCGGGGCGTCAATCGTGAACGTGTCGTTCGCGTTGCCGGTGTTCTGGACGGTGTTGACGACAATGATCTGTCCGGAAGCGGTGGTGACTCCTCCCGGCGCGACACCGGCGATCCCGGTGTTCACAGCCTTATTCGAATAGTCGTCGTTATTGTCGGTTGGACCAACCGCCGCGGGTGCGCCGCTGGGGCCAATCAGAACTGCGCCGACCTGCGTCAGCGTGGTTCTTTGGATCACGCCATGGCCTGCACCGGCGACATAGGTTTCATCGAAGTTTGCGTTTCCATCGCCATTGTTGGGCGTGTTGTCACCCGATTGGTCAGTGATATTGGCGTTGATGCTGTTCTTGCCAAACACATCGCCAATCTCGTCAATCGTATTTGACGCGTTGATGCCGGTATTGACGGTCACGACCAAATTGATCGAGGAACTGCAAACTGTCGGAGCCAGCGTTGCGCCCACGGGGAACGCAATCCTGGTGGTGTTGGAAAGTGGCGAAGGTGCGGTCGTTGACCAGGTTGCCGACAAGGGCGCGGTCGAAAGCGCCGTGGTCGTATACAGGGTCCCAGCCGGAAAGGTCTGGCCGGACTTGAGCACCGTATTCACTGGAATCGGGGCAATGATGTAAACCTGCGTTGAAGCATTCAGCGTCACGCCTGAGACGTCACGCGAACCGGTGTTGCAGGCTTGCCATGCATAAGTAATGTCAGAACCCAGGTTCACCGGGCCCGCGGGCGCGGTCAGCGTCAGCCTGATCAGTGCGTCATCCACGACCGAAGCCGAGATGTCGCCGCGCGCTTCGCGGAGACCGTTCACCGATGAAGCCGAAACAGTTCGCACTTCATTGGCTGAAGTATTAGAGGCCTGATTGTCGAATGATGGGCTGCCGCCGGCGGCGTCGCCCAGCAGAATCTGAACACTCTGTCCCGAGGTCGCACCAGCATTAACACTCACTTCCACCAACACGCGAATCGTTCCATTCTGCAGGATGTTGTTGGAGATGACGTCGGCGCCGTTGGTCTTGATGTCGGTATCGCCGGCGTTAATCGAGCTGCTGTTGTCGACGTCGATGACTGCGCGGGTGATGGTTCCCGGCCCCACGACGCGAACGCTGGCGCCGCTGGCGATGAAGCGAACCTGATCAGTGAAGTTGCCGGTGTTGGTTACCGTGAAGTTGTAGAGAACTCCGGTTTGTCCGGCGACCACCGTCGGGTTGCTGCCCGCATCCGGCGTAATAGCCAAACCGGATACGTTCGAAACGGTTACCGTCACGGTATTCGACACTGTCGAATAGCTGTTCGTGCCATCGGAATAAGTCGCGCTGGCCTGATTGGAAATGGTGGTGCCACCAGGTGTCTGGGCCGCGCTTTGCGCCGCCAGGGCGCAGACGATTGCGAGCACAGTGAGTAGCCGCGTAATCGCGCTCGTGCTTAAGAGTGTTCGGTTCTTCATAATGGTCCTCATCGAAATTTATGGGGGGCAGGGACGTGGCACAGACTTGCGGTCTGTGGGGCCATGCGCGCACTAGTGAGTTACTTGACGCGCACTTTGTACGAAGCGGAGAGCTTGCCGCCCTGCGCGAGAGGATCGGCCCACTCGTACCGAATCTCGGTGTACATCGAGGTGGGCGCGGCCACGCGCTTGGTGGATCCGTCGGCTTGTCGCTCTTCTATCATCGGCTGGGGTGAGTAGGATTTGCCGCCGTCAATACTGAAGACGGTCTTCGCGCCCTCGGCTTTCGCGCTGCCGGCTACGAATTCAGTGCCGCGCGGAATGTGACCGATGGCTTTGTATTCGAGCGCTGCCGCGGTGCCACTGTTTTCGGCATTGATGGTCCAATCCAGGATCTCGCCCGGATTCACGACCGTCGATTTGTCCAGCGGCATGAGCTTCGAATTTCGCTCGACCGCGCCGGCCAATTGCACTTTCACTTCCGGCCGGGCGGAATTCGCCAGCATGAAGTGTCTCTGCGCAAAACCGGCGACGCCGGCGACCATCAAAGTAAGCACTGCCATAGACAGCACGCTCAGTTTCTTTTTCGATTTCAACATCTGTTTCGTCTCCTTGGACGTTATTGGCAGGAAGCCGGGGGATGAGTTACAGCGCGTTGGCTGCGAAAAATGCTCTTCAATCTCTTGCTGATAAATCGGATGGCTGGGTGGGAGCACAACCAACCGCAGCTCTCTTTACAATAGCCGTGCCACGGTGTGACAAAAGAAATGACCACTCTTAAGTTAATGAATCTGCGAGTGTTGTGGGTATTAGATGCAATGGATTGCTGCGGCAATCTCAAGGTGACGAGCCTGACCAAGCCCGCTGACGTTTTGTCAGGGGCCTGACATCTTGTCAGGCCGGCGTGGGCCGCTCGAGCCTCAAGGAGTCCTCAACCAGCGAGGGGTAGATTCACATTCGTGTACGTCATTAGCTCCTCAAGCGACGTCTACCATCTACCTGCAGATTCCCGAGGACAGAACCTTGTGCGGCCTAAGCCTGGCGCCGATTATTATCAACCGCCCCGTGAAAACGTCCACGCTTTACCTGACCGAGGTTAAGCCGAAGAAAGGACGTTTGTGTGAAGACTGTGCCGGAAGTTGAAGCCGCCAGGAAGAAGTGAACCGAAGGCGGGCTTAGCCCTCGGTTGCCAGGCCGGCAGAGTTAGCCTGGGATTCGTACTCGCGAAGTTTGCGGTACAAGGTGCGGGAAGAAATGCCGAGGATGGCAGCCGCCCTTTCGCGATTACCGTCACTTTCATCAAGCACGCGCAGGATGTGCTCGCGTTCGAGTTCTTCCAGCGTCATCGGCGCAGTCTGCGGAGCGGGCGCGGCTCCTTGAGCGTCGTGGCGACTTGCCGGAAGGCCACTCTGTCGCGCGCCCAGAAAAGGGATTTGCGCTGCTTCGATTGTGTCGCTGGACGAGATGGCTGCGGCACGTTCTAAACAATTGCGTAGTTCGCGCACATTCCCCGGCCATGAATAGCCGAGCAGTCCCTGACGCGCTTCGGGCGAAAGATCCAACTGTGGCCGAGTGAACCGCTCCCGATAGATTTCCAGAAAATGGTTGATGAACTCTGGGATGTCCTCAGTTCGTTCGCGCAACGGCGGCACATGAAGCGATACGACGTTGAGCCGATAATAAAGATCGGCGCGAAATCGCTGTTGCTCGACTTCACGCTCAAGATCTCGATTGGTGGCGGCGATAATGCGCACGTCGGCATTCTGGTCGCGAGTGGAGCCTACCCGACGAAAGCGGCCCTGCTCGAGAAAGTGCAGCAGCTTCACCTGCATTACCAGCGGCATGTCGCCAATCTCATCCAGGAAGAAACTTGATCCATCAGCGGCTTCCAGCAGACCGCGCCTCAGGGAGCTGGCGCCGGTAAACGCGCCCCGCTCATGACCGAAGAACTCCGATTCAAAGAGTGTTTCGGGGAGCGCGCCGCAATTAACCATGATCATGGGATTGCCGGATCGAGCGCTCTTCGAATGAATGAAATGCGCGAGCACGTCTTTTCCGGTACCGGATTCGCCCGTGAGCAGAATGGTTGAATCGCTGGGTGCAGCGGCTTCCGCCTGATTGACGACCGCCGCCATAACCGGGTTCTGATGAATTACGGGAATGACTTCGCCGTGACTGGGTGACTGAGACACGGCTCGCAAAGAGGCGTTCTGTTTGACCAGGCGGCGCTTCTCATCCGCCTTGCGCAGCACGGCCTCCATTTCATCCAGCGTGGCGGGCTTGGTCAGATAATCGTAAGCTCCATGCCGCATCGCCTCGATGCCGGTTGATAGAGACGTGTCCGCGGTGAGCATTACGACTTCGGGAGGATCCTCGAGTTTGCGGATTTCGCGCAGAGCATCGAGCCCGGACATGTCCGGCATCATGATGTCGAGCAGGACCACGTCAAAGTCCGACTCGCGCAAAACGTCCAGTGCTTCACGTCCGCTGGCCGCAGACGCAGCCCCGAAATCAGAGCGGGACAGTTGCTCGGTAACCAGCTTGCGCAACAGACTGTCGTCGTCGACGACCAGGACACGAGTTTTTCTGCTCATAGGTTAGTGGCACAGACTTCAGTCTGTGATTAGCTTTTATGGATCACAGACGAAAGTCTGTGTCACTTCTTTCCGAACAATAAGTCACAGACTAAAGTCTGTGCTACTTATTCTTCAGGCGCGCGCCGCGGCAACCACAGCTTGAACCTGCTGCCTTCACCGGCCTTGCTTTCCACATTAATGCCCCCTCCGAGCGATTCAGCCAACGTCAGGCTAATCGCCAATCCCAGGCCGTAACCCTTGCCGGGACCTTTGGTGCTAAAGAATGGATCAAATATTTTCGCCAGCAAATCGGGAGGCACGCCCGGTCCGCTGTCGTCAATTTCAATCGTGACCTGGTCCCCGTCGCGCCGGGTTGAGACGGTAATTCTACCTTTCGTGTCACCCAGCGCATCGACGGCGTTCGTCAATATGTTATCGAGAATCTGGCGGATCATTTCCGCGTCGGTGGCAATTTCCTGCATGCCTTCATCAAGTTGGATCGCAAATTCCACATTCCGGCCGGCGCGTTGCAGCGCCACGCGCGCGCAGTCTTTGGCGATCGCATTTACGTCGCAAAGAATTCTCATGGCCGGACGCTGGCGCGTCAGGTCCAGCAGACCGCGAGTGATCTCCTTACAGCGTAGCGACTGCCGGACGATTTCTTCCAGGTAATAAGTCCACTGAGATTTCTCAGGCAGTTCGGTCGCCTCGTCCTTGTTGCGCATGTCGCGCACGATCGCCTCAGCGCAGGTGGTGATCGCCGCCAGCGGATTGTTGACCTCGTGCGCCACGCCGGCCGCCAATTGGCCCACACTCGCAAGCCGGCGCGATCGTCCTAATTGATCCTGAATCTCAGAGAGGCGCGTCACGTCGTTCCACGTGACCACGCTGATCGAGCCTCCCTCACGCTGATGGATGGGAAAAATTGAGACGAGGAATCGATGGCCGTCCTCACTCTGAATTTCCACGACCGTGGAAGCTCCCTGATTGTCTCCCAGGTAATATTCGGCCGCGCGTTTACCGAACATCCGCGCGAAGGCATCATTGAAAGAAAGACCGATCACCTCGTCGGGTTTCATGTCCATCATCTCGGCGGCTTTCGCGTTACAGCGGATGACCTTTTGCTTGTCGTAAACCAGAATGCCTTCGCCCATTGCGTCGAACGTGGTTTCCCAAATCTTGCGGCTCTCTTGGGCCCGGCTTTCACTATCACGCAGCGCCTCTTCGACGCGTTTGCGATCGGTAATGTCCAGGTTTACGCCGGTCAGCCGGTGCGGTTCTCCGGCGTCGTCCCGAAAGAGTTGAAAGCGGCCGAACAGCCAATGAACGCTACCGCCGGGCCAGGTCACGCGCCATTCACTTTCAACCGGCTCATCGGTCTCGAAAGCCTGTTGCACGGCGGCGATGGCAGTCGCGCGATCGTCCGGATGGATCAGGTTCTCCCAGGCCGCCTGCCTGCCCGCGAAATCGCCCGGCCCCAAGCCATACATTGCCTCCAGTTCCGGCGACCAGGTGTTCACGCCGGTTTGTATGTTCCATTCAAAGGTGCCGATTTGGGCCACCTGATGCGCGATGCGCAGGCGCTCTTCGTTCGCGCTTACGGTTTCCAGCAGGCGCGTGTTGTCCAGGGCCAGCGACGCCATCTCGGCTAAATATTGAAGCAGTTTTTTCTCTTTTGCCGTAAAGCGATGCGGCTTGCGAAACCCGGCGGTGACCGCGCCGGAATTAGTTCCCTGAATCCGCAGCGGCGCCACGGCCAAATCATGCACGCCTTCGATCACATGAACCGGAAAGCTCTCTGCCGGCAACCCAGGTTGTGACCCGATGCCTTGAAAGATCACGACTTCTTTCTGACCCAGTGCTCGCCGGGCGAAGTCAACCGCCAGCGGGCGTTTTACCGGCGTTTGATAGTCGATGTCGGGCGAAGTAAAACCGCTGGCTGCTTTCCACGTGACCGTGTCATCGACCAGCGAATAACTAAGGATGCTCGCGACGTCGGCATTCATGATGCCGCGCACTAATTCGACGATGGTGCGTAGCGTGGTGGCGCTGTCTGGAGTGGAGGACTGAACGTGAGTTGCTTCTGTCGATGCGGACATCGGTTCGGAGTTTGCCGGGTCGAGTCAAAAAGCGAATCGGTCAAGTACTGTAAATTTTCTACCGTCAAAAAGATAGGGTCAAGTGCACAGGATAGTTTTGGCTGATCAGTTTCGACTTATGTCAGGCAGTGATCTAACTTGGGATCATCCTCGATTCATCCTCTGCGGTCTCTGCGCTTATGCCTCGGGTTTTTCTCTGCGGTTAAATCTTTCTCGCGTCGCTTAACCGCAGAGGAGCACAGAGGTTTTCGCAGAAAGCCGCAGAGGAAGACCGGGATCAGGCAATCAGCTGATGTCGCCAGGGCTGCGCTTCAGTCGTGGCGGTATGTTAACGTCACGTGGTCATGTCTGAAGTAACGATCTCTAATCGCGGCGCCAGGCGAATTCGCAAGGGGCATCTCTGGGTTTATCGCAGCGACGTCCGCGAACCATCTGCGGCTGAGGCCGGGTCGATTACAAAGGTGGTTGATGAGACCGGAAATCTTGTGGGCCAGGCATTCTACAGCGCAGCTTCTGAGATTGCTTTGCGCTTCCTCACCACGCGCGCGGAAAAAATTGATCGCGATTGGTGGTTAAGCCGCCTGCACAGTTGCGCCGAGCGCCGCTCACAGATCGCCTCAGAGATTAATGCTTACCGTTTGGTTTATTCGGAAGGGGATTTGTTGCCCTCGCTAATTGTCGACGTTTACGACGGTCATTACGTTTTGCAAACTCTTTCGCAGGGCAGCGATCAAGCGCAGAGTGAAATTATTGAGCTGCTGGCCGCGGAGTTCCAGCCGCGATCAATCGTCGAACGAAACGACGCGCGCGTCCGCGAATTGGAAGGTCTTGAATCGCGAAACGGGATTGTCTTTGGCGATGCGCCGGCTGAAATTGAAATCAATCAACACGGCGTCAAGTTTATTGTTTCGCCGCTGAGCGGACAAAAGACCGGGGCGTTTTTGGATCAGCGCGAAAACTATCTGGCCGCGAAACGTGTGGCGCGCGGGCGCGCGCTCGATTGCTTCACGTTCAATGGAGGCTTTGCGCTGCACCTGGCCGGCTCGTGTGAAAGTGTTCTGGGAATCGATATCGCGAGCGACGCAATTGCCGCCGCCGAGCGCAACGCCCGCTTGAACAATGCGAACAACGTCACTTTCCAAACAGCGAACGTGTTTGACGCCTTGCGAGAACTTGCATCCGCGGGCGAGCGTTTTGATACGATCATCCTGGATCCGCCCGCGTTTACGAAAAGTCGGGCGACGATAAAATCCGGGGCGCGCGGCTACAAGGAAATCAACCTGCGGGCGCTGAAACTCTTGAATCCGGGTGGTGTGCTGGTCACCTGCACCTGCTCTTATCACATGAGCGAAGAAATGTTTCTCGAGATCATCGCGGAAGCGGCGCTTGATGCGCACCGGCGCGTGCAGATCGTCGAGCAGCGTGGCCAATCAAGCGACCATCCCGTCTTGCTGGGAGTGCCGGAGACACATTATTTGAAGTGCGTGATCGTGCGGGTGATTGAATGAGTATTCTTGGGAGGCGGTAGTGACGGTAGTCTGACTCGCTCTCCCAAGGTAAGACATACCTAACTGAGCAAGCTTACCAGTCTAATCGCAACCACTCGATATTAGACGTGAACATTCAACCAGCTGCGGCGCAGCGGACAGAGTTAAGCCCAACGCGAGGCTTTGTGAGCCTTGGGTATTGGTTCGTTAGATTGCAGAGCCGCAAAGCGGCGAGAGAAAGTTCATGACCAAGAGTCCGGCCGATTACCAATGACCGCTGTCGCCCCTCCGGGGCTTGCTCACCTCAGGGGGCCTTGACCCAAGGCTCGCAAAGCCTCGCCTTGGGCTTAGCACTGATCGCTGCTCCGCAGCTGGTCCCCCGTCGGCTATTGCCCCATACAGAATAAGAGCCGCTTACCATGAATTACGGCAAGCGGCTCTGAAGTTGATCGGACTGGGAAACAGCTTACATTCCCGGATCGGTTTCAATCACGACCTTCGTCGTGAAATCCTTACCATTTACCGACAGCTTCAAATAGTAAGTGCCGGGCTCGAGCGCGGGCCCCTGGTTGAAGAAGCCACCAAAGCCGCCGCCACCACCGCCT
>UEXV01000065.1_pt1 | contig 57796 bp, 42 predicted proteins | sample 4301181 | NCBI WGS metagenome assembly UEXV01 (sample SAMEA4773175, study PRJEB27434) | metagenome | biome: 2259; feature: agricultural soil; material: soil | place: USA | collected 2014-09 | depth 0.25 m | reverse complement strand
CCTACTGCCTACTGCCTACTGCCTACTGCCTACTGCCTACTGCCTACTGCCTACTGCCTACTGCCTACTGCCTACTGCCATTCAGTTCGTGGCGCCGAATCCATGCCGCTGTTTGCAAAGCCGGCAATACGTGGGCGGCTCCAGGTTGTCCAGTTGATGCTTCACCGGCTTGTTCGTTTTCAAGAACGCGAACATGTCTTTCAAATCCGGGTCGCCGATCTTGCCATAAAAATACCAGGGCATTGACCAACGCAGCGGACGCGCGCCGACCTTGCCGGTGCGCATCGCCTGAATAAAAGTGGCGTCGTTGTAATAGCCGATGCCCGATGCTGACGGCGTAATGTTGTCCGAGACTACATCGCCTTTCGGTTCGTGCAGCAGGAACCCGCCGGCCAATTCCATCCCCGCTATCGGCTGACCCTTCTCTTGCGGCGTGTGACAATCAGAACAGGCAGCCATGCTGATCAGATAAGCTCCGCGCGCAACCGGCGTCGATTGATCCGGAGGCGCGACTGTCCCGACCGGCTGAGGCACATTTTGCGTCAGGAAGTTGATCGGAAAGGGCATCTTCGTCTTCGGCAGTTCGTTTCTTACCGGCGGCACAGTTCGCAAATAAACAATTATCGAAGCCAGATCTTCGTCCGACATTTCGCGATAATGCGGATAGGGCATCGTGGGAAACAATGCGCGGCCGTCCTGGCCGATGCCTTCACGAATGGCGCGCGCCAGCGTGTCGTCGCTCCAGTTGCCGATGCCCGTTTCTTTATCCGGAGTAATGTTGGGCGCAACCAGCCAGGGCATATCCTGATCGGACCAGATGTGTCCCGAGCCTTCGCGCCCGGCCAACGGCGGCGCGCCGGGTTTGGACCAGTCGGCGTCCGTATGACAACCGAAACAGCCGGCGACGGCGTCGACTAAGTACTTGCCGCGCACCAACCGCGTCGGCGTTGATTCAAATTTGCGATCGGTCAGCGCGCGTTTCTTCGCGCCGATGAGCGGACGCCAGCCGATCGTGAAGGTAATTCCAACAACTATTACAGTGATGATGATCAGCAGGCTGATGAGTATGATTTTCTTCCGATTGCGTCGAGCCATTCTTAGTCTCCGGATGAGGGGCAGTAGCCCGACCGTGAGGGAGGGCGTATTGGGCGAGTAGTTTCACGCCCTCCCTCACGGTCGGGCTACTGCCCCCGAACTTACTTTGCTCGTTTAGTCTTACCTGGCTTTGTCGAGCGCTTGATCTTCCTTAACTTCTGAATGCGATCTTCCGTGTACGGCAGGGTCGAGTTCTCCAATACGGCCAGGACCCAACGTTTGGCTATCTCTGCATAATTACGATTGAGGAAAACGATCTTCTCCCCAAGAAACAACTCCTTGCGAAATCCCTTTTCGGCGCCGTGATAGAACTCAATGGTTTGACCCTTACGAAACTTTCCTTTAAACGGCTCTATCACTTCACCGACCAGATGCCAGTCTTCATAGCCGCCAACCGTATGAACGATCTCGGCCTCGCGTACTCGAACATGAGCCACGACCGAGACCTGGCGATAATCACTTCGAAGATAGGACAGAGAAGGCCACGGCTCATCGTTCTGAGCAGCGGCAATGACCGGCAACCCTAAGAGAAGGACAGAACAGAGAATGATGATTCTGATACGCATATGTCTCCTCGAATGAGCTTTGCGTCAAGCGTTGCTCTCATTCACACCCGGCTTCAGTCCGGTGATCAAAAGACCGCGAGAATCACGAGCCGCGGAGCAGCGGTCAGAATTAAGCCCAAGGCCAGGCTTGGCAGGGCAATCATATAGTTGACGCATCATCTGTGGCTTTAACGCCTGAGGCGTTCGCAAATTCCAGCCCAGGGCAACGCCCTGGGTAGCGGGGTCTATTTGCCCTGCGTGAACTCTGAAAGAGTTCACAACTCGCGGTCAAAACACAAAAAGCTCGGCAACCCCTTCAGGGTTGCAGCGTTTCGGTGGCTCATTTCCCAGGGTAGCGCGCTATCGCACGCAACCCTGGGCTGAAGGTTAGTGAACGCCTTCGGCGTTCCTTCGCGAAACCAGCGTTTTGAATCCTCAGGTATATCGTCGCAATGCCTCGCCTTGGGCTTAATTCTGACGCTGGCGCAATCACCTAACAAAATTCAAAATCGCGCGCGCGGCCCGCTGTGAAGCACCGGGTTCTCCGATTTTCTTCATGACCTCTTTCAATTCGGATCGCATGGACGCGTTCCGTTCCGGATTCAATAAAGCGATTACCTCGCCCGCCAAAGATTCTCCGGTGAAATCATCCTGAAACAATTCGCGTGCGAGTTCGCGTCCCGCGATCAGGTTCACCAGACCGTAGTACTCAGCGGTGATCAGATTTCCCAGCGTATGCCAGTTCAGCGCCGATTCTTTATAGACTATGACCATCGGCGTTCCCAGGAGCGCCGCTTCCAGCGTCGCGGTGCCGCTCGCAATAGCCGCCGCGTCGGCCGCCGCGAGCGCTTCGCGAGTTTGATGATGAACAATCCGAATTTCACTCTTCAAACTCGATCCGTGTGGGCTCGTGTGAACAATCTTTCTGGCTTCGTCGAGACTACGATTCGGAGCTACGACGATCACAAATTGAATGTCTGTTCGCGATTGTTCAATCACCGCGACCGTCTCGATCATCGGCGGCAGGATGCGCGCGAGCTCCTGATGGCGGCTGCCGGGCAGCAGCGCGACGATCGGACGCAGCGGATCGAGATCGTTGCGTTGGCAGAATTCGTTTCGATCGCATTCGGCGCGCACTTCGCCGGTTAGCGGATGGCCGACGTATTCGACATTCGTAATGCCGCGCGCCGCATACCACTCGGCTTCGAACGGCAGAATTGAAAGTATCAGATCGACATCACGCTGAATGATCCGCGCGCGATAAGAACGCCACGCCCAAAGCTGTGGACTGATGTAATAAATCACGCGAATGCCCCGGCGATGAAGCCAGCGCGCCAGCCGCAGATTGAAATCCGGCCAGTCAACCAGGATCGCGGCGTCAGGTTTTTTCAACTCGGCGGCGTGTTTTAGTTCGGAAAGGGCCCGCCAGAATTTCGGCAGCGCGCGCCCGATTTCCCACAACCCAAGAATTGCCAGCTCATCGGCCTTAACGATCGACTCGACGCCCGCGTCGCGCATTCTCGCCCCGGTCGAACCAAAAAATTCAAACTGAGTTTCAGGTGCGGCCTGGCGCAGCGCCGTCACCAGCGCGGCTGCGTGCGCGTCTCCAGAGGCTTCACCGGCGACGATTAGTAGGCGGAGGGAAGATGAACTGGCCATGTCGATTCTATCTCACTCTCCTTTTCGGAGAAGGTTGGGGTGAAGTTTTACTCGTGTGCGTCACGTCTTCACGAGCCGCGCCTCTCGCAAAAAGACATTTCGCGATTTGCTCCAACACTCTCTGTGTTTCGTTCAAGATCGAGTCGTTTGAGAATCTGAGGACGCGAAGGCCTTGAGCAGTCATATATGCGTCGCGCTTCTGGTCGTGGTGCCATTGCTCATTTCGCTCGTGCACCAATCCGTCGCACTCGATCACTAATTTGGCTTCGCGACAATAAAAGTCTGTCAAATAGTCGCCAAACTGATGTTGTCGCCGGAATTTGAAACCAAGCAACTTGCGATTTCGGAGTAATTCCCAAAGCAGAGTTTCAGCAGATGTTTGTTTCCTTCGAAGATCGCGCGCGAACTCCAACAAGCCGGCCACGTGATAACCACCACGGTATTGACGCTCACGTCTCATTTGTTTGTCTATCGAGTGATTATTGATGTTCTTCTCCCTTCTCCCTTTGGGAGAAGGGTTGGGGATGAGGGCCTAGGTCGCATCGCGCAAAATGCCCTGTTTGCTCTTCACACGACTCTCGGAGCAGAGTCGTGTGAAGAGCCGTAAAGAAGTAAACAAACCTGTCGCGACTAATCCCTCACCCCTAGCCCCTCTCCCAGTGGGAGAGGGGAATGAAGAGCGTGGCCAAAACGTCACCAATTAAATCCTCAAAGCCCTCTCACAGAGAAAGAGGAGAACGCGCAAACGCGTTGCTTGTCCGTCTTCGCGCGCGCATGTTAGCATCGCCGCATTCCGTTAGCGAAAACGGCGCGCCGGCTGCGACTTTGATCGACTTCGCAGAAGGCGCGATTGATTATCGCCTTGCGCGGAGGAATATTTGCCTTCTCTCTCCCGGCGGAGAGGGAGAAACATCAAGCATGCTCTCGCACAAAGTGATGCGCCGTCTTCCGCTGCTCGCGTGCCTCGCGCTCGCCGCGCTCTGCGCCATTTCGACGCGCGCTCAGCAAACCTCCAACCCAGTCGATCGCAAAATCCAGAATCCGATTACCGATACGCCCTACGTCAATCCGCTGCAGCAGGATCAGCCGGTGCGGACTTCGCCCGGAAAGATTCCGCCCATACAGGCCGGCGACACTCTCGACGTTCAGTGCTCGCGGCAATCGACCGTGGAGAAAGAAGGCCCGGACAAAAAGAAAACCCGCGTGTCGGTTTGTGAAGGTAACGTTGATGCGCGCATCGGCACTTACCGGTTGCAAGCCGATAAGGTCGAGGTCTATGGCGATCAGAACCAGGTAGTTGCGGACGGGAACGTGGTCTTCGATCAGGGCGAGCTGCAACGCATCACCGGCAGTCATGCTGAGTGGAATTACAAATCCAAGACTGGTTTCTTCGTTAACTCGACCGGGTACACGAACCAGACCAACGACGGCACGCGCATTTATTTCGTCGCCGACCGCGTCGAGAAAATCAATCTCACGACGATCGTTTTGACCAATGCGGAGGTCACCGCCTGCGACGAAGAGAAACCAAAATGGAGTTTCCACGCCAGCAAAACCACGATCAAGACCGGCGACCGCGCGCGCATCAGCTCGCCGACTTTTCGCATCAAGAACGTGCCGGTGCTTTATCTGCCCTTCGCCTCGCTTTCATTGAAGCACCAGGATCGCGCCTCGGGTTTTCTCACGCCCACCTTCAGCGCTTCGGGCGAGAAGGGTTTTCGTTTCTCGGAAGCTTACTATTTGACGCTGGGCCGTTCGGCTGATTTCACTTTGCGCGGCGATCTGTTTTCGAAACGGGGCATTGGGATTGGCGGCGATTTCCGCGCGCGTCCAAACTCGCGCTCGTTCTTCAACATGGGTTTCTACGCCGTCAAGGATCGACTCTTTGGTCCGAAGGTTGACGCGGATCATCCCGACGAGGGCGGTTCGAGTTTTTATGTCGATGCGGTCCATTATTTTCCCAACGGCTTTCTCGCCGCCGCTGACGTCAATATCACTTCGAGCCTCACGTTTCGACAGGAGTTTTCAGATACGATTCAAGATGCGATTTCTCCGGAAGAGCGTTCCCAGGTTTTTCTCAACAAGAACTATCACGCGTACAGTTATAACTTCCGGCTGAACGCCCAGGCCACTTCGCTGCAAAACTCGCAGATTCGCATTCGCGAACTGCCGAGCATTTCGCTGGACCGCAGACCGTCGCCGGTGCCCTGGTTCAAAAAGATTCCGCTTTATTTCTCGTTCGAGACGGCGGCCGAAGGTGTCAGCCGCAAAGAGACGGCAAGTAATCCGCTGGAGTTTTTGGCGGACGCCGGTCGCCTGCCAATCATCACGCCCTCGATCGTGCAGCGGCTTGATCTGCATCCGAACTTCACTTTGCCGCTGAGTTTTGGCGGATGGTCTTTGACCGCGAGCGGCGGCGCGCGCGCGACGTACTATTCGAATTCGATCGATCCGGCGACGCAACTGGTCACGCCGCGCGACGTAGTCCGCGGCTACGGCGAATTCGAATTGGATCTGCGGCCGCCGGCGTTGGCGCGCAACTTTCATCGCAGCGACGGCTCAGTCTGGTTCCGGCATGTGATCGAGCCGTATTTGATCTATCGAAATATTTCGGGGATTAACAACTTTCATCGCATCATTCGCTTTGACTATGTCGATGCGATCGCTGAAACGAATGAAGTCGAGTACGGCATCTCGAACCGGTTCTTCGTCAAACGATCGACGGAGACCGTCGGCAAGAAAGCTGCCCGCGCCGCGCGCGAGAAAAAAACGCTGGCCACTCAACCCTACGAGGCTTTGACCGTCACGATTCGCGGCAAGTATTTCTTCGATCCATATTTTGGCGGTGCGCTGCTTCCGGGCCGGCGCAATCAGTTTTATCCGATCGATACGCTTTCCGGATTTACCTACGGCGCGGTGCCGCGCAAGTGGTCGCCGGTAAATGTCGACGTGCGCTATCGCCCGAGCGAGAATCTGTACGCTGATTTTCGCGCGGACCTCGACACCAAGGGCGGCGGCTTGCGCGCGATGTCGGCGACCTTTGGCCTGAATCGAAATCTGGTCCAGGCCTTCTCGACTTTCTATTACACGCGCGCGGTCGAGTTGGTGCCGTCGCTGGCGCAGTACGCCCGCGCGAATGGAACTGAGCCGGGAACTTTGCGCGGCTCGCAATGGAGCCCGGCGCTGAGTCTCGGCAATCGAGAGCACGGTTTGTTCGGCGGTGTGTCGTTGTTCTTTGATTTTCAGAAGCACTCTTTCGCCGGCAGCAATCGCGCGCTGATCAGCTCGACCGCAACGATCGGCTACACCTGGAAATGCTGCATGGTCACGGCCCAGGCCTTCAGTTTCAACGTCGGCGTACGTAACGAGAATCGCTATGTCTTCGCGTTTCGTTTGAATGGCATCGGCACGTTTGGAACGGAGAAGATTGGGCAGTGGATGAGATAGGTACGCACGCCTCCGGCGTGCCGGATCGGCCTTATAACCAGCCGCGGAGCGGCGCAAGATCTGTAGCCCACGGGGTGAGCCGTGGGTATCAGTTGGTATCCGAGGCCAGCCCCAGCGGGGGCGAAACAAAAAGCGCTGTTGACGTGCTACCTCGAAGCACGCCAGAGGCGGGCGTACCAAGTTCGTTGACAACGTCACTACTGAATAATAGAGTTATTGCGCCTCGAAATTTGAGTCCCGATAGCAACCGCGATTTCTGTTTCTACTTCTAACAACCGGCGCCAACTGCAATTCTGGAAGTTCATATGAAACATCGAACGATAGCCACCCTTCTAATTTCCGTCGTCATCCTTTCTTTCGTGATTTGGAGTTTCGGTTCGTCTGCGGCGAACTCCAACGAACGACCGGTCGCTCAGAACTTGCGCCCGGCAGATGAAGAAAACGAAACCTTCCAGGAACGCCGCGGCGAGGAAGAACAGGAGTCGGACGCCGATCTCGGGAAATTTAACTCGCGCATCGATCGCGAAGAGTACCTGCGCGCGCGTGATGAGTTCGTCGGACTGAGACGCGGGTTCGAACGCGGCCGGCCCTTCAATCCGGATTTGCGCCGCCAGGCTATCGACCAGTTGGAGCGGCAAGAGAAGAATCGCCGTTTTGAATCGATCATGAACGGCGGGCTCGCTCCGGCGGCGGGTGGAGCGTGGACGGCGATTGGGCCGGCGCCTCTGCCAAACGGACTTACCGCCAGCAGTGGCCCGACCAGCGGCCGCGTCACTTCAATCGCGGTCGATCCGACGGACGCCAATAAGGTTTATCTGGGCACCGCGCAGGGTGGCGTCTGGCGCTCGCTTGATGCCGGTCTCAATTGGACCGCGATCTTTGATAACGCAGAATCATTGGCAATCGGTGCGCTGGCCGTTGCTCCTTCCAACCCATCGATTCTTTATGTGGGTACCGGCGAGTTCAACTCTTGCGGCGATTGTTTCTTCGGCGTAGGTCTCTATCGGATTGATAACGTAGATACAACGCCCAGTCTGGTGGGGCCGATCAATCCGCAACAGACGATCGGCAATTTGACTTATAACGTCTTCAACGGACGTTCGATTACCAAAATCCTGGTTGATCCGGCAAACGCTGCGACGGTCTTTGTCGCAACCGGAAACGGTGTCGGTGGCAGCGGCGCCAATAGTCGTGGCCAGTTTCCCGCGATCGCGCCTCGTGGCATCTTCCGTTCAACGACCGCGACCTCGCCGTCCCCTACGTTTCCCACCAAGTTGGTCGTGACTACCGAGGGCAATATTGGAGATGTACCAGCGACGGGAAATGTCACGATCTCAGACATGGTGATGGAGCCGGGTAATCCAAATCACATACTAGCGGGCGTATTAGGACTGACCGGAACCACGTCAGGTGTTTTTGAAAGTACAAATGCGCTCGCCGCGAACCCCACTTTTACTCAGCGGCTTTCGTTGCCCGCAGCTGCGCCACCGGATTCGGGTATCCGGGTTCAACTCGCGATCAATAAAGTGGGAGCGACCGTAACCGTTTACGCCGCTACGAGCGAGACGCCTCCAGCCGGAAGTTGCACGACGACTGCCAATTCAGGTCTCGTGAGAAAATCGACCGACGGCGGGACCACTTGGATCGGTCCGCTCGCAGGAGGCCGCGGCTTTTGCTCGGGACAATGCTTCTATGACATGCCGATCGCCGTCGATCCCAATAATGCTAATGTTGTTTACATTGGCGGCCAAACGTCTTCGACCTGTGGAGGAGTAACTCGCCGGAGTATTGATGGCGGCACTTTATTTTCACAGGACAGCTCAGGTCTGCACGCTGACAACCACGCGCTGGTTTTCGACGGCAACGGCAACATCTATTGCGGTAATGACGGTGGTGTTTGGAAGGCGCCCGTAAACTCCAGCCTGAGCCCGGCAACGGTTTGGACGAACCTCAACAGCGCGCCCCTCAACACACTGCAGTTCGAAAGCATCGCCGTTCATCCGACCGATCGATTCCTGATGATTGGCGGGACGCAGGACAACGGCACTGAGTATCAAATAACTTCATCAGGGAATTGGCTACGTGCCGAAGGTGGTGACGGCGGATATGCGTTGATCGATACGAGTTCGACCAACACTACAGACGTCACGATGTACCACACGTTCTTTAATCGGACTGGTACGCAGATAGGTTTTGATCGAATCTTCAAGGCAGCTTGCCTCCCCGATTTTGATTCCTGGCCCGCGCGCGGCGAGTTTGGCGGCTCCGTTAGTCCTACACCTGTACCATGCGACGGCGGCACGCCTCTGTATCAGCACAATGGCCTTCAACTCTCTGATGCTGTTTTGTTCTACGCGCCGATGGGCCTCGGTCCGGGCGCGCCGAATACAGTTTATTTCGGCACCGATCGGCTCTATCGGTCGAGCGATCGCGGCGACAGTATGAACATCGTAAGCCAAGGGCCTATTCTCTCAACCGGGTGCGGCACGGGATCAAGTCCGTGTCCGATCAGTTCAATTGCGATCTGGCCCGGCGGCGACAACATCCGCATGGTTGGATTGCAGAATGGGCAGGTCTGGGCCACTTCAACCGGCTCGTCGACTTTAGTTAATTTGAATTCTCCCGCGCCGGCCAATCCAAATCTTTCCCCCAACCGGTTCGTCGGCCGCGCGATGATCGATCCGAACAACAAGAACGTCGCGTACATCGCGCTGTCTTATTACGCGCCGGCGGGGCAGGGAATCTGGAAGATCACGAATCTGGTTGCCGCATCGGGCGCATCACCGGCGGCGCCGGTTTGGCAGGCGGCCGGAAACGGCATCCCTTCCATTCCGATCAATGCTTTCGCGATCGATCCAATGAATTCGAACAATCTTTACGCGGGTACGGACATCGGCGTTTATTTCTCGAGCGACGCGGGCGCGAGTTGGACTCCGTTTGGCACAGGCTTGCCGCGTTCGGCCGTCTTCGATTTGCAGATTCAACCGAGCTTCAGAATCCTGCGCGCCGCAACGCACGGTCGCGGTATTTGGGAGACGGCGCTGGTAAACCCGGCAGCTTCGACGGTTCAATTTTCAACGTCTTCGTTGTCAGTGACGGAAGGTCAGGTAAGCACGACGGTCACGATCAATCGTTCGGGCGATACTTCATTCCCGGCTTCGGTGAATTATTCAACCGGAGACACTTCCGGCGCGAATGGTTGTGGCACCAATACGGGCGCAGCGTCATCGCGTTGCGACTACATCGCCACGTCAGGGACGCTGAACTTTGCGGCCAACCAAAGTCAATTAACGGTGTCTATACCTATCTGGAGTGATTCATATACGGAAGGCGCTGAAACCTTCAACGTCACGTTGAGCGCGCCGGGCGGCAACAACGTTTCGCTGGGCTCGCCGTCCGTAATCAACATCCAGATCAATGAAAGCGGATTCGTCGGGCCGAACCAAATCGACAATACCGATTTTTACGTGCGCGAACAGTACATCGATTTTCTGAATCGCGAGCCCGACACGCCGGGATTCAACTTCTGGAAGAACAACATCGATAGTTGCGGCGCCAACGTTGGCTTGTGTGAAGTACGACGCATCGACACTTCGGCGGCTTTCTTTTTATCAATTGAATTTAAAGAGACCGGCTACCTGGTCGAGCGGATCTATAAGGCGGCCTTTGGCGACGCCACGGGGACTTCGACCTTCGGCGGAAACCACAATCTAAAGGTCCCGATTATTCGACTCAACGAGTTTCTGCCGGACACTCAGCGCATTGGTAGGGGTGTGGTCGTCAATGTGGGTAATTGGCAACAGCAGCTCGAAGACAACAAGCAGGCCTTTACTGAAGAGTTCGTACAGCGTTCCCGGTTCCTGACGGCCTTGCCTTTGTCGTTAACTCCGGCGCAGTTCGTTGACACTTTGAATGACAACGCGAAAGACAATAGCAACAACAAGCCGCTGTCCACGGCTGAACGCGATCAGTTGGTCAACGCTCTGACGGCAGGCACCATGTCGCGGGCGCAAGTGTTGCGGGCCGTGGCTGAAGACACCGATCTGTTTAATGCTGAGAACAACCGAGCGTTTGTGTTAATGGAGTTTTTCGGTTACCTGCGGCGTAATCCGAATGATCCGCAAGACTCGGACTATACGGGATACGACTTCTGGTTGAGTAAGCTGAACCAATTTAACGGCAATTACATCAACGCCGAAATGGTTAAGGCTTTTATTACGTCGATCGAATACCGGAAGCGTTTTGCGCAATAAGGGGTTTGGCTCCCTCTCATAACTGCAGAAGCAGGAAAAGCGCAGGAGCGCGCGGCAGCATAAAGCCCGGGGCGCAAGCCCCGGGATCAGAGACAAGAAGATTCGCCCAGCCCGCGGAGCGGGCGACAGATCGTTTGACCAGCAGGTTTCACAAAAACCGATTTGTCGTCGACATTGCGAGACACGGGTAAGTCCTTTTATCAATGGCTGTCGCCCACTCCGCGGGCTCCGGCTCATGATTGCGTGTCGATCCTGGGGCTTGCGCCCCAGGCTTTATGCTGTCACCCGCTTCGCGGGTTGGTGAGTCAATCTACATAACCCGCTCCCAGAGGGAGACGGAATCGGATAAATCGGAGCAACCAGGGGCCAGTGAACTGAAACTAAGCGGAGTGGCCGCTTGCGGTTACAACTGGGCACCGCTTACAATGAGCGGCCTGATGTAGCAGTTTTAGCGGGTTTCTTTCTAGCTTGGCCTGGCCCCAGAAGGCTTCAGACTTATAGTTCATTCGGTTTCTTAATGATCAGACTTATTATTGCCTTTTTGAGTGCGGCAGCGGCGTGTATGCTCGTCGCCGGCGCAATCTCCACCGCTCAATCTCCAGCCACTCCGACGCCTGATGCTTTCATGACTCAGGTGACGAGTTCTAATCGCTCTTCAGGTACGACCCAAGTCGGTTCCTTCGCCGGCGATCTTACGGCGAATGGCCGCTTTCTGGTGATCGAGTCGAATGGCGATATTGCGACCGAGAAAACCGCGACCCGCAACAATCAGGATGGTAACCGCGAGATTTTTCTTTTCGACTACGCACAGCGAGAAGTCTTTCAAATTACAAACACACGCAGCGTCCCGAAGCCTGCGGGCAGTCCGTCGCCAAGTCCGAGCCCCAGTCCAAGTCCCAGTCCGAGCGTATCGCCAAGTCCATCGCCTTCGCCGAGCGTGAGTCCAACGCCGCCGGTTGACGAGCCGACCAACACACAGATTGATATCAGCAACAATCGGCCGATGATTAGTCTTGAGCCGACGCTGACCGCGGGGAATCGTACTTACACGATTGTCTTCAGTTCGAATGCGCCGGATCCCGGATTCTTCAATGGTACAGATCCCGGTGCAATCGCCGCCGATGGCGGGCGTCCTCTTTCGCAAGACGCTAATCAGGAAATTTGGATCTATCAGTTCACCGTCAGCGATACTGCAGTCCTTTCGAGCGGAGCAGAGATTACGCCGGTAGATTTATCCACGAGCACCTTTACCAGGATTACCAGCACCGCGGCCAGCCGCGCGCCTTCGCCGGGCGGAATTACAGGCGGCTTTGCTTTTACGCCGTTCATAGCTGACGACAATCGCGAAGCTCAGATCAGCGACAACGGCGACCGGATCATCTTTATCTCGACGCGCAATTTTACCGGCGGCAATGCCGACGCTAATCCGGAAGTGTTTCTCTTCAACCGGGGCACGAGTGCGTTCACGCAGGTGACGAGCACCACGACCACATCGCTCAATAATCCGATCTTTAGTCAGAACCCGTGCCTGAATGGCGACGGCTCGGTCATATCGTTTGTTTCAAATGCCAACCTGCTTACGACCAACGATGATGGCGGCGGCTTGAGCAATTCGGAAATTTACGTGGCCAATTTTAATGGCACGGCTGTCAGCGGATTACGGCAGGCGACCAAGACCAAAAACGGATTGCCGGTCCCGACACCTTCAGTCAGTCCGGATCCAACGGCGTCGGCTAACCTGTTGGTCTTCGGCCGGCGACTCAGTCGCGATGGAAGATACATAGGCTTCCAATCACTCGCCACCGATCCCAAAGCTAATGGCACGAACACAAATTCCTATGCGGCTTTTGTGTATGACGTCACGGCAGACACGTTTGCGCAGTTGGGACCGCGCGCTGACGGCATCAACAATGTCGATCCGCCGCTGCGCGCTCCGGTATTCACTGATTACGATGCGGCCCTGCACCCGGCATCCGTGATGTACACGACGGCGTTGAATCTCAAGTCAGACGGCACCATAGCGACGGCGACGGATACCACCGGGTTGAATCCCAGTGGCGTGTCGCAAATCTTTCTGGCGCCTTTGCCGGTCGTCACCAGCGGTCCTTTTATCAGGATGAGCAACTTCCCCCTTGTCGGAGGAGGCGTCGGCGCGATTGCCAGCGCGACGCGCAGACGGTTTGCGTTCTCGCACGTAGGTGAAGTCGGCGCCGGCAATCCGGATGGCTCTACCGAAGTGTTCTATCAACTGTCGCCGGTTATCACGACCGAATCGCCGGGGACTTTGTCGTTGTTTACCGGAGCCAGTTTGATGCCTGTTCCGGTGGCGAGTCCGACCGCGACGCCCAGTCCATCAGTGAGTCCGTCGCCCAGCCCGAGTCCGAGCCCAAGTCCGTCGCCCAGTGCGTCGGTAAGTCCGCAAGCCACGCCCTCCGGATTGGCTGCTGGTGAATTGGCGGCGGCGCAATCGAGCGTCAGTCTGGCGCCGGCGACGGTGACGGTGAGTAACGCGAATGCTTCCGAATCAAAGCGCTCACCCGCCTTGCCGATCGAGTTGAACGGAGTTTCAGTTTCAATTAATGGACTTGCCTGCGGGCTGTACGCGATTAGTCCTTCGCAGATCAAATTCGTCGTGCCGCTGGGATTGGGGCCGGGAACTTATCCGATTGTGATTAACAACAACGGGACGGTGATCCGCGGCGGCCTGACAATTGTCCCCGCACAGCCGGACATCTTTACCAGTACCAATGGGCCGTTGGGGCGGGCCGTCGTTTGTAATGCGACAAACCCTGCCGTCTGCACGCCTGAGCCCTTCGGGGTGACGTCCAACAATGGGACAGGGACGCAAGGGCCGACTGTTTTGAAAATCACCCTGACCGGCGTGCGCTTCACGGCCGCCACGGCAATTCAGGTTATCGTGGGAACGACTTCAATCACCGCTTTCGACAATGCGACTACCGATCAGCCCGGAACCGACGTGGTGACATTTGCCTTGCCGGCAACAGTCGATACCGGAGATCTACCCATTGTCGTTACCGTCGGTGCGGGAACGAGTCGCAGCTCAGCGACCGCGCCGCACATCACGGTTAACCCCGGAGCTTCGCCCGCGCCGAATCCGATCGACGGCACGGCTTTCCTCGTGCGCCAGCACTATCTCGATTTCCTTGGGCGCGAACCCGACGCTGAAGGGTTTGCTTTCTGGCAGAATGAAATCAATTCGTGCGGGCAGGATGCACAGTGCCTGGAAGTGAAGCGCATTAACGTCTCGGCGTCGTTCTTCCTTTCGATTGAGTTTCAGCAGTCAGGGTACCTGGTCTATCGGACTTACCAGGCTGCCTTTGGCAACATGCCTAACGCGCCGGTGCCGCTGACGCGCGCGCAGTTCTTGCCGGACACGCGGCAGATTGCCAACGGCGTGATCGTCAATCAGGGTAATTGGCAGGCAACACTCGAAGCGAACAAACAGGCTTACTTTGCCGATTTCGTTACGCGGCAGCGCTTCATCGATGCCTATGCCGCCGGTTTGACGGCGCCGCAGTTTGTCGATCGCTTGTACCAGAATGCCAACATCACTCCGTCGTCTGCACCGAACCGCGAGGCGGCAATTCATGAAATCGATTCAGCTCCGCCCGCGGACAACGCGGCCCGCGCCCGCGCCTTGCGGCTGGTGGCCGAGGATCCGATGTTGACCCAGAGGGAATACAACCGCGCGTTTGTGCTGATGGAATACTTCGGTTACCTGCTTCGCAATCCACCCGATGCGCCGGAGCCGACGCTTGATTACCAGGGCTATAACTTCTGGCTGGCCAAGCTGGAACAGTTCCATGGCAATTACATTCAAGCCGAGATGGTCAAAGCATTCCTCTCGTCCATCGAATACCGGCAACGGTTTGCCCAGTAAGGTGATGCCCCAAATTTGAATGACTTTTTCTGTAGCCCAGGCGTTTACGCCTGGGAATGATAAGGAGTTAGTTTCAAAAGCCCCATTAATGGGGCTTTGCTTTATGGCACCTGCTGTTTCTTACCCAGGCGTAAACGCCTGGGCTAGAGAAAACTTCACGATGAAATTGGATCACCATCAAATTAGGCGCCTTTCCGCCCAGTAGCTTTCTCTCGAACAAATTGTTAATTTGCGGGCGCAGGTTGAAATAACTTGCGCCCACACAATGCGCATAGGACTCGATGGCTATCCCCTGTCTGAGCCGCGTTCCGGAGTCGGCCATTACACGTTTGAACTTGCGCGCGCCCTGGCCGTCACGCACCCGGCTGATGAGTTCGAGTTAATCTCGCCAAAACCATTCGATGGATTTGTCACTGAAGCTGAATCGCTTCCGAATCTCAGTTTCGTCAGGGCGAAATCGTCTTCAATTCGCGGCCACTGGTGGTCGGTAGGTTTGCCGTTGCATGCGCGGCGGGCTTCCTTCGATCTTTTTCACGGGACGAACTTTGAACTGCCGTTGTGGCGGCGCGGTCCGACCATCCTGACAATTCACGATCTCTCAGCTCTGGCTTATCCGGAACTCCACCGCCCGCGTCTGGTGCGCCACGCGCGCCGGAGACTGCCACTCGCGGCCAGACTGGCCCATGCCATCATCACGCCCACCGAAGCGATCAGATCCGAAGTGCTCGCGCAGTTTCGCTTCAAGCCGGAAAAGGTCACGGCCATACATGAAGCGCCGCGCGCGATTTTTCGGCCCATCAATTTTGCAGAGACGGCTGAGATCAGAGAGCGCCTGCGGGTCGAAGACGATTTCCTTCTTTTCGTCAGCACCCTCGAACCACGTAAGAACCTGCTGACGCTGCTCAAGGCTTTCGATCAAATTCTGCGACACACGTCGTTCCGCCCCCAGTTGGTTATCGCCGGTGGCCAGGGTTGGTTGATGGAGGAGACGTTTTCGTTCATCAACACGGCGGGCATCAAGGAGCATCTGCGCCTGACCGGATTTCTCGAAGACGAAGAGTTGCGAGCGCTCTACTCATCGTGCAAGGCGTTTGTTTATCCGTCGCTGTACGAAGGGTTCGGTCTGCCGCCGCTGGAAGCAATGGCCTGCGGCGCGCCCGTAATCGCCAGCCGCATTCCCGCTTTGCAGGAGACACTTCGTGACGCGGCGATTTTGATCGAACCGGTAGACGTGGACGGATTGACGAAAAGCATCATCGAGCTATTTGAAAATGATGAGCGGCGTCGAGCATTGAGCGCGGCCGGTCCGGAACATGCCGCGCAATTCTCTTGGGAAAAAGCTGCACACCAAACTTATGAAATTTATGAGCGAGTTTTGGCGTCGAGAAAGGGTCGTTGATACGCATTAATCCCGTGGGGATGAAATATTTATAGATTCTGGCTGTTCGCGTTTTATAGCTCCGTAGGAGCGCAATGTGAATCGATGTTCCATTGCGCTCCTACGGAGCTGAGACTGATTTATGATCGTGTAGCTAGAAACATTCTGCTCCTACGGAGCTGGACGCGGTTGGTTCTTCGCGGCTGAAACCCGTTTCCGATAACGCAAGCGACACATCCGCAGCAAAGTTTTTGAGTAGGCCCAGCCGAACTTGATCAGCTTGGCATGTGATTGACCTGCGTTGCGCACTTTGTAATGGAAGGGCACCTCGCGCACTCGCCCACCGCGCACATAAATCTTCACCAGTATCTCTTCCAGGATGTCGAAATCTCTGGCGCGCAAATCGAGAGACAGCAGCGCCCTCCGATCGTACATGCGAAAACCGCTCGAGAGATCGCGCAATTTCACATCAAGTAGCACTGCGTAAGTGCGATTGAGGATCGTACTCAAGACCCGCCGGCCGATTCCCATGTCGGCCTTCCCGCCGGGCATGTAGCGCGAGGCCACGATCAAGTCTGAGTCGGTCCGATGCTCCCAAAAGTCTTTTAAGAATTCCGGCGGATGCGAAAGGTCTGCGTCCATCGTAATCACAAAGGGCGCACGCGCCGCGGCAAAGCCCGCGATCAATGCGCCGCCGTAACCGCGCTCGGTTTGCTCGACTACCGAAGCTCCCAACTTCTTTGCGACCGATTGTGTGTCATCGCGAGAACCGCCATCGACGACAATAATTTCCGGGACCAGTCCAAGCTGCTGCATTTCTTCGGCGACCAACGGCAGCAAAAGTTCGAGGTTCTCCTGTTCATTAAGGGCGGCGATTACCACCGTAACATCCGGTGAAGGTGCGCTGGTCGATTCAGGATTTTGTTGGGGTCGTTCCGCGGAAACGGTCATTGTGGTCAGCTGAGATTCTCAGAGAGGCGCCGTAGGCGCTCAATATTTATAGACCGAAAACTGATAACTACCTAACGACGAGAGGGTAGAGGTACAGTTTGCCTCCCTCTCCCTTTGGGAGAGGGTCGGGGTGAGGGCTTAGTACGGCAAACTCGGAATAGTTCACCGGGCTTTAGCCCGTTATTCGAGACGAGTCACAATCGTGAACGGATTGCGGGCTGAAGCCCGCAGGAAGGTTGTGGTTGCGGTTTGCGCTCAGGCCCTCACCCCAGCCCCCTCCCAAGGGGAGAGGAGTAAACCAAACCACCAGGACACAAACAAAAAAGGCTAACCACAGGTTAGCCTTTCTAAGATCAGATTGCCGATCTTTAGAATCGGTTCTTATACTCGATCGACGTGATGAACGCCTTAACCATTTCGGCTTGAATGTAGTTGCCGTTGAATTGATTCAGCTTGGTCAGCCAGAAGTCGTAACCGGTGTGGTCGGTATCGCCATTACCATTATTCGGATCGCGTCGCAGGTATCCGAAGTACTGCATCAACACAAACGCGCGATTGAATTCGGCGTTGACCAGGTCCTGATCCTCAGCCACTGCGCGCAGCACTTGCGCGCGCGTCTTTTGACCGCCGGTCAGATCGCTCACTAACTGATTACGCTCAGCCGTGGAGAGTGGGTTACCCGCCCTTGTGTTCAGTTGATCGACAAATTCGCCGGCCGTCATTCCCGCCGGATAAGCGTTGGTAAAACTGGAACGCTGCACGAACGCGTTGAAGTAAGCTACCTTGTTGGCTTCCGACTTAGCTTCCCAACCTGGCTCCAGCACGACGAAGCCATTCCCAAGCGTTTTGACGTCGGTTAGAAATTCGCTGAACTTGATAATCGGCACGACGACGTTGTGGGTGCCGTTAAATGTAGAAGCCCCGTTGGCGTCTCCAAAGGCTGTCTTGTAAGTGCGCTCGGCGAGATATCCGGTTTCCTTGAATTCAATCGAAAGGAAAAACGAAGCCGAGACATTGATCCGCATGACCTCGGTGCATCCGGGATTGTTCGCTCCGCAGCCGGTAAGCTGGTTCAGCCAAAAATTAAAACCAGACTGGTCGGGCATGCGGTTAAGAAAATCGATGTACTGCTCTTGCGTGAAAAAGTCGTTATCGTCAATCGTAATGAACTGCGGCGGATTGGTGCCGGGTCTGACGCGCAGCGGCTTGACCTTCACATTGCCGTAGAAAAGTTCCGACGGTAGATTCGGGTCGGACGTAACGACTTGCAGCGTGGGAGCCTGCCCCAGCGCGATCACACTTGCAATCACAATTATGAACGTGGCGATGGTTAGTTTCATCTGCTTCTCCTGAACCGAAGGAAACTAAACCAGAATTGGGGCCGGCTCTGGTCCGGACGAACTCGATGAGGCTTTTCGAGTGTAGCTTCCGCTATTTCGGCTGTCAATAACTAATCTGACCGGCATAAAAGACGCTTCAGCGCGGGTTTTGGCCGATAAAATATTGCCCGAACCAGGCGGTCTTCCTTGATTCCGTGTCCTGGCAAGACTTAGGAAAGGCGATAATCAGCGGCGAAAATTAGACAGGATTTACATGATTCACATGCGGGTGCGACATGCCGCCTTCCATCATGTTAATCCTGTAAATCCTGTCCATTTAACCCGGCCTGGATCTACTGGCCAAACCTTTGCCCGTATTCAATCGAGGTGATGAAGGCCTTGACCATTTCGGCATTGATATAGTTGCCGCCGAACTGGTCGAGCTTGCTCAGCCAGAACTCGAACCCGGCGTAATCCAGCGTGGCTTCCGGAGGGTCGTTGGGGTTTCGCCGCAAATAGCCGAAATATTCCATCAGCACGAAGGCCCGGTTGGTCTCTGAATTCGCCAGATCCGGATCCTCAGCGACGGCCCGCAACGCCTGCGCGCGGGACAAGGTGCCGGCGGCCAGGCCATTTATTAGTTGATCCCTTTCCGCCGTCGACAACGGTTTGGTCCCGTTCTTGTCTTTCGCGTTGTCATTCAATTTGTCGACGAATTGCGTGGGCGTCATCGACGAAGGCAAGGCCGTCAGGAAGCGTGAACGCAGCACAAATTCTTCCATGAACGTCTGCTTGTTATCTTCGAGCTGTTGCTGCCAATTCCCGACGTTGACGATTACGCCCTGACCGATGCGCTGAGTGTCGGGCAGGAATTCATTCAAACGAATGATCGGCACCGTGACATTGTGCACGCCGCCGGTAGACGAAGTCGCGATCGCGTCTCCAAACGCCGCTTTGTAAACCCGCTCGACCAGGTAGCCGGTTTCTTTGAATTCGATTGATAGGAAGAAAGCCGCCGAGGTGTCGATGCGTCGCACCTCGCGGCAGCCGACATCCGCGCCGCAAGTGTCGATATTATTCCTCCAGAAGTTGAAGCCGTCAGTGTCAGGTTCGCGACTGAGAAAATCCAGGTACTGCTGGCGCACGAAAAAGTCTGTCAGGGACAGCGGGCTGGCCCCGCTTGAAGCGTCATTGTCGAGGATCGTGATCGTGGCCGTGGTTTGTGCGCCGATGGACGCGCCCGATCCGTTATTAATACTGACCGTGAAGGTTTCATTTCCTTCCGCATACGCATCGTTAATAATCGGAATCGTGAAAGTTTTTGTGTTCTCGCCGGCGGCAAACTGCGCGATGCTGATCGTGGTCGTGTAGTCACAGCGCGAAGACGCGCTCACACCCGGCGTGCTGCAATTCTGCGTGCCGGCCGTATCGCTCGTGGTGAAACTTACGGAAGCGGCGCTGCTAGCATCGCCCGTGCGACTGAGGGTTATGTCGGCGTGCCCGCTCGCTTCGTTGGCGCTGTAGCTCGCGCTCGTCAGTTGGATTGAAGCCCGGGGCGTGAACAGCGCACTTTCCGCATTCGTCAGCGTCTTTGGACTGAGTTCCGAAGTTAACTGATCGATGACGTATGCGTCAGGCTCGCCCGCCGAAATTCCCACGACCGGCTGGAGGTTCACGTTGCCGGAGCCGTAGCGGGTGATAACGTTTCCGTCGTTGCGCAACTCGATTTCAAAATTAATGAAGCTGTTCGGATCGGTGAGGGGGCTGCCCGGACAAGTTGCATCGGTGAAGGGGACTCCCTGCCAACGAAAAATAATGCGTCCCGGTCCTGGTTGTGAGACGTAGACGTCGGCGTTCGCTCTAAAACATTGGCGCAAGTCGAGGTCATCCCACATGCCCGAAATCATTTTTGAATTCGCCAGATCGGAAATCGAGCTGGGCACGTCATCGGCGTCGCCGTTGGGGCGTTTGGGCGGCGCCGAGAAGTACAAGTTCCCGTTGGTTGAAATCGTGACTGAGTTGTAAAGCGTCCCGAAAAACGAAAACGAAAACGGAAGCGCAAAATTCTCGAGGTAACGATCGTCGAAAGTAAGTCCCAGCGGCGTGCCACCCGTCGAGAGACCGGCCGGCGAAGTGACCGCGGTCGTGTACGGGTCGGCAAAATTCGGATGAACATTCACGGCTACACTTGCGGGCGTTCCTTCATTTCCGACGTTATCAAATTCACGAAGCCGAATTGTGCCGGCCAAATGTTGATACGGAATATTTACCTTGAGGCTCTGCGTGGCGCCGGAAGCCGCGGGCGGCAGAATCGTCAGCGGTACGACTTTGCCCGTTGCTTGATCGACAAAACTGACATCGTAGAGCGATGCCTGACCGGCGGCCCCGTCATCGCCTGACGCCACCCACGAAAGCCTGACCGTTCGTCCATTTTGAGAATTGACCTGAAACGCGCCGACGGTTCCCGGCGGCGTTGTGTCGTTCTCACCAATTGCCTGCAGCGATTTGAAAACGTTCAGCCGCCGGCCGGTGAGCGACTTTCCCTGCAACGCTGGAGCGATGTCGCCATTAAATGCCAGCAGCGCCCGCAATTGACTTACTGTCAGGTTCGAATTGAAGGAGGACAAAAGCGCCGCCGCGCCCGCGACGTGAGGGGTGGCCATCGAAGTGCCGTTCTGAAAAACATAAGTGTTTCCCGGAAAAGTGCTCAGAATTCCTGAACCCGGCGCGCCTATCAGCACCGAATGCGCGCCAAAGTTTGAAAAGCCGGAAAGCGCGTCAGTGCTGGTGGTCGATGCCACTGAGATCATGTTGGGTAACGAATAGCCCGAAGGGTAATGAGGATGCACGTCGCTGTCAGTTGCTTCATTTCCCGCCGCTGCCACAAACAGAACGCCCGATTGGTTCAGGGCGTTAATTGCGTCAGCAGCCGCCTGTGAATAACCGCCGCCGCCGTAGCTCGCATTGATGACCCGAATGTTTGCGCCTTTCGAATGATCTGAGTTCCAAAGGTCCCGCATCTGCTTCGCATAGTTATAGGCCCTGATTGCATCGGCATCTGTGCCATTGCCGGTCGCGTCGGAAATGAAACGCAGTGACATCAGACTGACCCGCCAATTAACGCCAACTACACCCATGCTGTTATTACCGACCGCGCCAATGGTGCCGGCCACGTGCGTCGCGTGCGGCTCAGCCGTAATCGTTCCAGTGTTGTCGCGAAAATCGTAGCCATGCAGATCGCCGGCAATGCCCGGAATCGATCCGGGACTCGGGTTGGTCCAGATGTTAGCCAGCAGATCGGGATGATTGAGATCGATGCCTTCATCGATCACGGCGACGACGATGCTTCTATCGCCCTGGGTTATGTCCCACGCCTGTGGCGCGGCAATCGTGTTTAGGCCATAAAGCTCATTCGACGTGAATCGCGGATCGTTGGGCGCGAGTTCGCGATGAAGAATGTAGTTTGGTTCCGCATAGAGCACATCATCATTAGCGTTGAGGGCAGCGATCGCTTTCCACGTGTCGCTCGGCGCAGTTCGCGCGAGGCGCAAGCCTTCGACGATATTTGATCCTTCAAAGCGCTCAACCGCGACGAGCACTTCATCAGTCGAGGAAGCGACAATCGAAAGACCTTTACCCGCACCAGCGCCGCCATCAACGGGAACTGCAAGTTGTCTGGTTCCCTCGAAGGCGCGATCTTTTTTGAACCGCACGAGCACTTCGCCGGGAACAATGGCTTCACGCCGGCGTTTCTCGGATATCGCGATTGAGTTATGAGTTGGCTGCAGCGTCGCTGTCGCGGAAGAAGAAAAGAAAATCCCCAGTCCAATTATCGCCATGAGGCTAAAAGCGATCAGCAGGGCCGGCAGGTGCCGCCACTTCCGCGAAGAAAGAATTTGAACTGGCCGATTTGTCACGGTGGAATTTCTGTTTTGAGATGCTTTCAAACCTGGACGCGTGTCCCCGGCGGCCATCAAATATACCGCAGGAATTAGTTTGATTACGATGAGGGCGGCGGCCCGACCCTGAGGGAGGGCGTTGAGTTAGGCAAGGCGCCCTCCCTTACGGTCGGGCTACTGCCCCGGCCGCCAGCCGGAAAACGCAACGGACTTTCCCCGCCGGCGTGGTAAGATTACCGCCAATCGTCGCATCCGGCGGCGCATCTTTCGGCCAGACTGCTTTTGTTTTTCCAGTCCCCCCGGGCAGCTAGCCACGACCGTTTTGGAATCTATGTTGCGGATGACTGGGAAACGACTCAGCGCCATCCTTCTTCTACTCGTCCTCGCGGGCGTGCACCTGCCGGTTCGCGCCTACACGCTTCAGTACCGCGACAGCGCGGGAATTCTGGCGCGTCGCTGGTTGACGCACACAATCATCGTTGGATTTTCAGGTTCGTTAAATGCGCCGCCCGCAAACGTCAAACCCGGCAGCGATGTCGTGGGGGCTGCGCGCCGGGCGCTGCAACACTGGGCGGACGTCGCCGACATAGAATTTCTTGAAGTCGGTTCGACTCTGCAAACCGTAAGTCCGCAGAACGCCGGTGATCGGATCAATCTGATCACGATCTCCGATCAGAACGCCGCGCTGTTCGGATCGACGGACAATCCCGGTCGCACGCGGACCTTCTATGATCCGGGCGGCGCAATCGTCGAAGCCGATATCGCGCTGAACCCAAACGTCTCGTTTTCCAGTGACAGCACACCGGGCACCTACGATCTGGAATCAACCTTCACACATGAGATTGGACATCTGCTGGGTCTGGAGCATTCAGCCATCCTCGGCGCGACCATGCAGCCACGGCAGGCGATGAACGGTCTCTACAATCTGCCGGCGGTCACACAGCGAACGCTTTCGGAAGATGATATTGCCGGAGCCCGGGCGCTTTATGGATCGCGCGCGGGAACCGGATCGATCTTTGGCAGGTTGATTTCAAATTCATTTGCCGGACAGTCGCAACCGATTTTCGGCGGCCATGTTTTTGCGGAAGATGCTTTGACCGGCAGGGTCATCGCCGGCAATGTAACCCTGCCTTCGGGAAGTTATCGAATTGATGCGTTGCCGCCGGGGAACTATCACATTATCGGCCAGAGCCTGACCGGGCCCGTCGAGGCGGACGAGATTGCGACGCGAAACGGATCCTACGCCGGACTCCTGGATACCGCGCCGCCGTTCAGAACCCAGATCGCGGTGCGCTCAACTTCGCGAGTAATCTCGGTTGCGGCCGGCGCCGGGCGCTCGCTGGGCTTTTTTGTTTCATCGAATCCTGCGCCATCGCTGAAGCCGCGGCTACTCGGCATGAATGGCGAACTATCGACCGTGGCCCTGCCGCTCACTGCCGGCAAGACGATCACCGTTTATGTCGCGGGCGAGGGAATTGACGAAATCCCGTTTGGCGGCGTTTCTTCGACCTCTCCATTCATTGTTGTGAATTCGGATTCGCTGTCGTCTGAGCAGTTCGACACGCCTTATCCGGTTATCAGTTTTGAAATTTCCGTGGCGGCCGACATCCCGCCCGGCGATTACAGTCTTCTATTGCAATCGAGTGACGGCGAAATGGTTTATTTGGTCGGGGCCCTGACCATCGACTAGGTGCCCGGCAAAAGTTAATCTAAAACTTGCCTTAAAACTGCGCTGGCGTTAACATGCAGCCGTCCAAACCAGGTTCATTTAATTGCGGGATCGGCTTTATCAATACCTTCATTCCGAAGACTGAGCGAAAGCCGGAGGTTACTGTATGGTTGACTTTCTTTTGTCAATTGTTGGCCTGGGCGCGGTAATAGGAGCGATCTATGTTTTCTTCTTCAGGTTCATTGGCCAAAATGGACATTGGATGTGGGACGGCGTAATTGCCGTCGTCTTGGCCGTGATCTTCTGCGCCTGCGCTTTGCTGTTGTTCCTGCGCCATGTGAATAAGGAAGAAGAGATTCACATCACCCAGTAGGATGAGCTGCAAGTATCACTGTTCGACACGGACGAGTCGGGACTTGCGACAAACCTGCTGTAACGAGAATTCTTTCGCCGGTGCGAGCCTAACCGTTTGTTCCCGGCGAGTGAAAGTTTGATCGAGCGACGCCGTTTGCGCCTGCGGTAATTGCGCCTGCGCAAATGGCGTTTTCGTTTTGGCGAGGCTTCGCCTCGTGCGAAATTATTTCTAAGGAGTAATCATAAGAATGCTTCTCCCCGCGATGTTGCTGTTACAAACCGGAGTGACCGCCCGCCAGCCCGGATATTTTGCCGCGGTGCTGATTGGCTCGCTGGTGGCGGGCGGCGTGGCCTGGCTGATTGCGGCCGTGCTGGGATTTGCGCGGGCACGGGCTTTTGGATCTTCCACGCGCTGGTTTAGTTTTGCCGCCGTGTGTCTTTTGATTTATCACATCCAGTTTCTGCTGCTCGGTTTTATCGCCGTCATGGGTGCGCAGCAGAATGACTTTGATTCGGTGCTCGGCTTCGGCGCGTTCTTTAACGTTTTTGTCGTGCTGGGGGCAATCTGCGCAATCATGGGTTTTGTGCGATTGACGAACCCTCGATAAGTGTTTGGTACGCACGCCTCCGGCGTGCCGCACGCCATAAGCGTGCGCACCAAAAGATTCATGGTTAGAAAACGATTGCTCTTCGCCGCGTTCGCAATAATTGCGGGCGCGGCAGTTTTGTTTGCGATTGCCAACTGGCGCAGTGGCCGGGGGCGGGCCGGTTTCGTGCAGCGGCACGGCGCGCGCTTCACGGTCGATGGCCGGCCGTTCCGTTTCGTCGGCGCCAACGTTGCCATCATGTATCGCGACGAAGATCGCGCGCGCATGCCTGAGACGCTGCGCCAGGCAGCTCAGGCCGGAATCAAAATCGTGCGCGTCTGGGCGTTTGGTGAGGGTGGACCAAACGACATCAAGCCGATTGGCGCCGACTTTAATGATTGGCCGCGCAACCACTATTTTCGCAGCAAGCCGGGCGAGTGGAACGAAGCGGAATTTGTTTTTCTCGATCGGGTTCTCGCCGAAGCTGCGCGCCACAATCTGCGAGTGCAACTTTGTTTGGTGAATTGGTGGCGCGACACGGGCGGCGTCACGCAATACCTGCGTTGGGCGGGCATCAAGGGCGCGGATGATGAGAAGGCCCCGTTCGGCATCAATTTGGAGAAGGCGATGGAGTTCTATACGAACGAGACGACGCGCCGGCTCTATCGCGAACATGTCGAGAAGATCGCCACGCGCCGCAACAGCGTTACGGGAATTCTCTATCGCGATGACCCAACGATCTTTGGTTATGAGCTGATGAACGAAGCTCAGTGCGTGACCGGCCGCTGGGAAGAGCGAAGGGCCTGGTTTGCTGAGATGAGCAACTATCTCAAGTCGCTGGATCCCGATCACCTGATCACCCCGGGAGATTGGGGCTATCGTTCGGCGGCGGAAAGACGGGAATGGCTAAAGGATCATGAATTACCCGGCATCGACTACTGCGACGCCCATCACTATCCGATCAACGACGGGGATGTTTTCGTCGATTCGCCGAAGGCACTCGGCGAATTTATCGCGAATCGAGTGGCCGCGGCCTATTCAATAAGAAAGCCTCTGGTGTTTGGTGAATTCGGCATGGGCCCCGATGGATTCAAAGGCTCAAGCGAGGTCGAATGGTATCGCGCCTATTTCGATCACGCTGCGCGTGACGGCGCCGGTGGCGCGATGTTTTGGATTCTCACTCCTGACCCCCACCGCGGTTACGGTGTCACCTATTCAACGCCGCGCGACGCACCCGTGCTGGCGGAAGTAACGGGCGCGTCGCGATTGTTCGCTTCGCTGGCCAACGCTTCGCCGCCCCCGGAATTGACCGACGCGGGCAAGCATCTGATTCCGCGACAGTTTATTTTTGAGCGGACCCTGAGCGGCGAAATCGTCGACCCGAAACCTCTGTTTCAAACGGATGGATCGATCCTTTATCGCTTTGGACCAAACATGGTTGTCCGCGGCCGGTTCGAAAAACTGGGCGGCGGCGATGGTTACGTTTGGGGCTCAGGCGCGGGTTTCTTTGAGTACGTGGTGCCGGCACGGCCCGATCGTCGCAAGGTTGGACAAGTCATCGTGCGCGCGCATATTCAACCGGTGCTCGAGGAATATGCCAAGCCTTCGTGGATCCGCACACGCGTGACGTTGTTCGTCAATGGAACCGATTGCGGCTCGCGTTTGATTCCCTGGGAAGATTCAAAGTCACCTTTGGTTCAGGAATGGAAGATTGATTCGTGGTCGCCGCGGCTAAGCGCCGCGCGCGGGCACGAGCTGACAATTCGCTTCGTAGTAACGCCGGAATCAGATTGGCTCTATGGCGTGAATATTTCGAACTGGCCCGAAGGTTATGATGCTCACGACGCGACGCCGGTGGAGGTTGTGATCAACTAAATCGCCGGGAACGCTTTATTACCTCGACCAGGGTTGCGGCAGTTGCAGTTTGAGGAACGAACGCGTTGCCGCGATGGTTCAAGATTCGCTGCTTCATTTCGATGACGAGAGGTATTGGCTCTCAGCCTGGGTGGTAATGCCAAATCACGTGGCAAAGCCTTTCCGCAAGGTGCTGCGGCAAAGCCGCGACGATGTGTGAAGACCGCATCTTCACAACGGCCTCGTCTCGCGCGGCGCATCGTTGGCGCCCCAGCGTTCGCGCACTCTCTGCCGGAATCGCTCTCGCTCTTCGGGCGTCATGTTCTCGTAGCGTTCATCCAGCCGTTCCGCGACGCGTTCGGCAACGCGATCAGCAACGCGATCGCTCACGCCCCCACGGGAATGTGAACGTTGCGAGCCGCTCATGCCAAATCCGCCGAAGAGAATCCGGCAGAGCACCAGAATCCCGAGCGCTTGCCAGAAATTGATCTGACTGATGCCGAAGAGTGGCGGCAGCAACCAGTTCCACAAGTGCAGAACGATCTGGCCGCCGATGAAGGTGAATAAAAGGATTCCCAGAATCGCCAGCGGCGCAAACAAGGCCAGTCTCGCTAATTTCGGCATTCTTGCCAGTCTCTCGTTCATGTTTTGATTCCTCACTTTCGTTGTGACTTCGTCGTCACCTGACTTGGTTTTCCTCTCCGCGCCGCTGCAAATTTCGTGGAAACTCAAGGGCCACTCATGAACTCGTCATGAATGCTCTGCAATCGACGACGCAGATGCAGCACCGCATATCGTTTGCGCGCGAGCAGTGTATTCACTTTTACTCCGGTCTCGGCGGCCATCTGTTTGAAGCTGCGTCCTTCCAGCTCATGCGCGACAAACACCTCGCGTTGTTCCGCCGGCAGCTCATGGATCGCCAACTCGAGTTCCGCGAGCAGCGCCCGCCGGGCATAGACTGCGTCGGGTCCGGCATCGGGCGAAGGCAGCAAGTCGTCCAACGCCGGCAACTCACCGTCTTCATCTGCCGTCACGTCGTTGAAGCTCTCCGCCTTCTTTTCGCGAAACAGATCGATGATGCGATTGCGCGCCACGCGAAACAGCCAGCCGGTGACATGATCGATCGGCATCAACAAGCGGTTCGCTTCGACCAGCCGGTAGAACACATCCTGCAAAATGTCCTCGACGTCGCGGGGGTCGGCCACGCGCCGGCGAATGAAATTTCGCAGGCGCGACTGTTCACGCTTAACGACCTCAGAGATCTGCTGATCCTGCTCAGCCATGGTCCAATCTTTTCGCAGCGCCTCGTCCACCCACTAGTGAAGACGAATGAGCGAGAGAAATATTGTAGAGGAGTTACGGAACCGCCCGACCGTCAAGAATGGCCCGGCCGTAGCCGAAAGGAAGTATTTTGGGACGCTCAGCAAAGCGGTGTCGCGCATCCAGAGGAGGAATTTTCGGCGTTGGCGGCGGGAAGCTATTCAAATAACGATTGACAAGGGCCGGCCCTGTCATTACCTTTCTCGCGTTTAGCAACTACCGTTTCGACCGGCGTAGATCTCAAAATCCGAATTCTCACATTCGAGGAGTAAAATCATGGACTTCCCGTGGTCTCCCCTTGTAACAGTTGTTGGTGAAAAGCAGAAAAGAGTCTGGGAAAAATGACCGTAAGCACCTATGTTACGATCCTATTTTTGAAATCTTTGCCGCGCATCGGCGTGGCAGAGCCAACGCTTCAGTAGCCTCACTTCGGTTTTTGGTCCTAAGTTAATTCGAATACTGACTCATGGTGTTGCCGCTCTGCCGCAAACTCAATCGCCGGCCGTAGGTGAGCTGTCGCCAGATCCATTCCATTGGACCGTAGCTAAAATATTTCAGCCACAGCGCGCTCAGCAAAATCTGAAACAGAAAGATGCCCAGCGCCATCAGCGTCGCCGTGCTCGCGCTCACTCTCGCAAACCAACCAAAGCCGTATCCGTAAAAAATGAAGACGCAGATAATTGTTTGCAGCAGATAATTGCTCAAGGCCATGCGCCCGACCGGAGCCAAACAGGCGAGCAGTCGTCGCCAGGCTGCCTTTTGCCAAAGGGTGGCAATCAGGGCAATAACAAAGAGCGCGAGGGCGGGAACGGCGAACGCGTAACTGATCACACCGACGATGCCCGCGGGCGAGGGTGGAAGAACTGCTTCGTGTCCCGCAAAAGCCGCGAAGGCGAGGTTGCCCACGATGCCGAGGAGCAATCCGTAGATCAGGACGCGGCGAATGAAGGGCTGATGGCTCGAAAGATTTTGGAAAAAGCCGCGCCGGTACGCATAGAAACCCAGCAGAAACATCGCGAGTATTTTCGGGAGGCGCATCTCAAAAATCAGACTCGCATAACGGCCGGCGATGTAGTTCAGGTTAAAGTCGGTGATGATTTGCAGGTAGCTGCTTTCATGGACCTTCTTGATTGTCGCGGGCCAAAACTCCAACTGTGCGGCATCGACTTTCGCGACGGTCCCAGGCGGAGCAAAGGCCACGAACAAAACATACAGCAGAAGGTAAGTTACGATTGGAACTGCCATCAGGGCGAAAGCCCATTTGAGGAGCGAGCGGTTTGTCTTCCGGCGAAACGAAATCAGCAGAAACCCCATCAGGGCATAGATGCTGAGAATGTCACCCGCCCAGAGCAGATAAGCGTGCAGCAAACCGATGACGAGCAGCCAGAACAAACGCCGTTTGAAAAGCGAGGCCTTTGTGTCGCCGCGTTCTTCCGCGCGCGCGATCTGCAATGCAAAGCCAAAACCAAACAGGAACGAGAAGATCGAATAAAACTTTCCTTCGATGAAAAAGTGAACGAGAAAACGAGTGATCTGATCAATTGGAGGGCTTTGGCTCGCGAGGGCGCGCGGCATCATCCCGTAACCGGAAAACCATTGCATATTCCCGATCAGAATTCCGCAGATAGCCAGGCCGCGCAGCACATCCAAAGTTTCAATGCGTTCGTGCAAAGAGATCGGACTGATTTGGGTTTGTGGCGAACTCATAACCTCATCTCGTGACGGGCGTATTGACGCCATTAATATCAACAGCAGTGCGAGCCTGGCCGTGTTCACAAATCCGTACGGAAGAGCGAGCCGGAGAGTTCTAACCTTTTCCCAATTGGTCCAGGAGCAAAAACCGAAGGGAGGCGACTAACGCGATGGCTCTGCCACGCCGGTGCGCGGCAAGTCTCCGACTTGCCGGAAGGCTTCTCTTTATTTCCGCGGTCTATGACCGCCTCATTAAAAGAGGGTCGGAGACCCTGAAGAGGAGGGGTACGTGACGCCGGCAAGTCAGAGACTTGCCGCGCATCGGCATGGCAGAGCCATCGCGGGAGTTGATTCGCTCGTCTGCCACTGATGGAGTCACACTCATTAACGCTACTTCAATGCAACCCATAAAGCCTCACGGCATTTTCGCGCAGAGCCATCCGCGCCAGTTCAATGGCCCGCGCGCGATCAATCTCATCGTCCTTCATCATATCTGTCAGGGCTAAGGCGAGCGCCTGTCGCGCCGAAGAGTTGGACAGCCAGGCAACTTCGCCCCAATCGATCTCGGGTCCGAAGGAAAACGCGTCGGTGCCGAAGAGGATCTTGTCGGGAAAAGCTTCCATCCAGTTGCGGAGAATCATGCTCAACTCGCGCGGATAGAGAAGAAAAGTCTGCGCCGAAAAATCTGCGTAAACGTTGGGCTTGCCGATCAGCCCACCCATCTCTTTGGTGTAGGGATATGCGCCGTGAACCACAACGAAGTTTGTCTTGCGCAAAGCAGGATCGTTGAAGACGGTCTCCAGCAGCAAAGGATTACTGCCGGTTTGACGATAGAAGCCACCCGCACCTCCAATGCTGTGAATGTGGACGGCGAGGCCCAGACGGCCCGCCTCGCGCGCGATGTAAAAGAAAAGAAAATCCTGGAGCGCTTTGTAATCGCGCGGCGCCGGCTCGCCGCCCCGGACGAAGCGAGCATAAGTTGTTCGCGCCGTGACTTCGTTCGGATCGTCAAAATCGAGCTTGCGCAAATAGGCGGCTTCGTATTTGATCGCAACGGCGCCGTTTCTTTTCTGTCGTTCGAGCGTCGGCGTCACGACCGTTCGCAGATACGCGTCAAGCGTGGCCGGCAACGATCTCACATTCAGATCAGCGAGATATCGTTTCAATAATTTCTCTTCTGACGGATAGAGGCCTTTGTAGTCTGGGTTCGATCGTTTGGCGGCTTCATTGCTCAACGGAAAGAGCAACGGATCGGCAAACGACACCCAGCGAAAGCGCGGCGCGTTCAGGCCTCGACCCATGGCCACGCGATTCGCGAACATCGTTTCAATGTTGAGCCGGTCCAGCACCCAGTTGGGAAACGAATCACCGCGTTCCGTCAAAATCTTCTGTTTGGCATTCAGTAATTCGCGTACGTGCGCTTCGCTCATATCGTCATGCGAGTAGCGATAGAGGTCGCGCCACGCGCGCACGAATTCCAGGTTTGTCGGCATCACGCGCACGGGAAAGGGAAATGGCGGAATCGCCTCCAGCGGCAGCGCATCATATTCATCATCAGGCTTCTCGCCCGGCGCCACATACTTCAGCGGATGCGCGTGATTATCGATGGCCTTGATTTTCGAGATTTCGCTGAGCAGATCGCCATCAGCTCGCGTTTGGGCTGACACCAAAACCGGAAAACACAGGCAGCAAATGAGCAGAGAAAAGCGAATGGTGTTGTTCATATTTTTCGAAAAATGACTGGAGCGTCGAAAAATGACTGGAGCGCAACCGTCCCGGTTGCAATTGTTCGCGCTTCGCGCTCATAGCAAGCGAGGACGCTTGCGCGCCAGTCTGATCTTTCTTAAGTCAGTCCACCATCAAGGACAATCGCCCGAACCCTTTGCAGTAGTATCGAGACGCGTGATGCGGCCATCGGCTTTCGGCCCAATCGAAGGCACCGACGTGATCGCTTTCATGAGCACGTCTCCCTCCGCCGGACCTTTATCCGGGCCAATGACCACCTTGGCGCCGCGGAAGTTCGTGTAGCCGTCGCCATCATGCAGCGCCACGTACTCACTCGTGGCGAGCGTATAGGTTTGCTTATCGTCCAGAGGTTTTCCGTTGACGGTTACCGTCTTCAAACGTTTGTTCGGCGCCAATCGCGCGTCGTACGTGTAACGCAGGCCCGAGACCTGTGGGAAGCGACCGGGTTGGGTTTCATCGACGTCCAAACTTGCGACGCCATATTCCAAAGCAGCGCGCAACACTGCGCCACTGATTTCGATCTTCACGATCTTATTGTTGTAGGGCAGAATCGCGAGCACGTCGCGCCGGGTGACATCACCCTTTTTGATCACGGTGTCGGCGCGAATTGAGCCGCCATTAACGAGAGCCACATCCGCGCCGGTTGATTCGCGGTAGAGGTCGGCGATGAAATCGCCCATGTTGCTTTCGCGGCGACGCACGTCCGCGCTTCGCATTTCCAGCGGGACATCCGTCTGGCCCACAACCTCCTCCAGGTTCTTCAACAGGTCGCCATATTTTTCATTGAGCGGCGCAAGCGCTACGTCTTCGTTTACTGACTCGTCTACGGGATAGACCTTCCAGTCGATGCTCTCGACCTTGCCCGTCGATCGCGAAATGTTCAGATCGATTCGGCCCATTTCGCGCGCGTCGGAAGTCATCTTGAAGATCGGCGTGTGACCGGCCATCGATTCAAGCAGCGTGTGTTCGTGGCCGCCGATAATCACGTCCACGCCTGAGCAGCGCGCGAGCTGCTTGTCTTCCGCCATCGAAAGATGCGTCAGCGCTACGATCACCTGTGCACCCGCCGCGCGAATTTTTGGAATGACGCGCGCCGCCGTCGCGCAGGGTTCGCGAATATCTACCGCGCCGTCAGTCCGCGAGGTCTTCAAAGTATCCGGGAGCAAGATGCCGAAGATCCCAATCTTAACACCATCGAATTCGCGGATGACGAACTCAGGTGTGTCCGCGAAAATCTTGCCGGTCTTTTTGTCGATTACATTTGCGGCCAGCCATTTGAATTTCGATTCCTTAATTCGATCAAGCAGGACGCCTGGCCCAAAGTCGAATTCGTGGTTGCCGAGCGCGGCATAATCCAAACCGATCAGGTTCCAGGCCTCGATCATCTGTTTGCCCTGGAGTCTTTGATCGCCAATCTTCGTGTTCGACTCGACCGACGGCGAGATCGTATCGCCCGAAAACAGAAACAACGTGTTCGGCGATTCACTCATCACCTGCTTGCGCAGGGTGAGCACGCGCGCCAGCCCGCCGGCCTTTCCTTTATCAACCGGCGCAAACTGGTACACGTCATTCACCTGAAGCAGCGTCACGCGAACCGGACAATCCTTTTTGTCTCGCGCCGCGGCCGGTTGAATCCAGTGAAAAGTGGACAGCGCCAACCCGAACGTGACGACCAAGAAAGCGAGCGTCATCCGGGATGCTCGACGCGACGATGAGAGACTAGAAACCATGATTCGACACCTTTCCGTCAGAAGTTTGCATCGAACTGAACCTGTGAGTTTGAAAGCCTTGGATTATACTTGAGATGAAGTAAATGTCCGACAAAACTTTGGGAAGCTCTGAACAAGTACTTTCGACGCGTAGCGTCGATCTGAATTTAGCCCGGCCTTTCAAGGGCGCTTATATACTTGGCTCAGCAACGAGTCGAGTGTATCATGCTCCCGCGATCGAACGGGAGGTAAACCATGCCTATTAACGTCACATATCCAGCAATCGTTGACCTTATCGGAGGTCAAGGAATGACTGTGAAGCAACAGTCAAGACAATTGCTGGTCTGGTTCCTGTTAAATCATTATCGGTTAGGAGACACCGAAGCGGATGACAGTGTCTGTGATGAGTTCGACGATAAAGGCGTCGATGGTGTCCACGTAAACGACAACTCAAATGAAATTGTTGTCCTGTCTTCAAAGCTGAGAATCGGAAACCCTCTCGCCCAAATAGGTCACGCCGAATTAAAAGAACTAGCTGGAACGATCATGCAAATGCGAACACCGGAAGGCGTTCAACAGTTAATAGATACAACTAAGAATGATGAGTTAAAAGCTTTGCTGATTGACCGCGAAATCGTAGAGAAGGTTAGAAAGGGCTATACCGTTCGCGGTGTATTGGTAAGCAACGGCGATCGAAATGGTGATGCAATAAATTATCTAAAACTCACGCCGGAAATTGAGTTATTTGACGGGCAGCGAATGGTAAACGAGTATGTGGCGGTTGATGAAATCGCGCCCATCGCGACGCCTGTTACTTTCGACTTGAGCGCTATTAAACACATCGTTGATGCAGTGGACAACAAGATAATGGTTGTCGCCGCGATGCCCGCTCAAGAACTCATACGATTAGACGGAATCAAAAATGAACAATTGTTTACCCCTAATGTTCGGCAATGGCTGGGCATTAGGACAAACGTGAATCAGGCTTTAGAAGACAGTATTTGCGATGCCGCCGAACACAAACTGTTTCCCGCGTACCATAACGGCCTCACGATATTGTGCGAGACGTTGGAGTTTGACGAAGATACTCAAACTCTAACGATCAATGGCTATGGTGTCGCAAACGGCTGTCAAAGTTTGCGAGGTTTTTATGAAAAACAAGGCGACTTAACGGGCGACCTGCGAGTATGGGTGAAGTTCATAAATGAGAAACCTGGAACTCCGTTGGCCCAAAAAATTACCGACCATACGAATAACCAGAACGGCATTACTCCGCGTGATTTGAAATCGAATCAACTGCTACAAACTCGGTTACAAACCGAAATAAATACAAAGTACGCTGGAGAGATTTACTTCCGTATCAAACGCGGCGAGCATCCAGACTGGCCCAAGAATGCGGTTTTGGAGAATCAACTTGCGGGCCGCATTTTGATGGCGTTTAAGGTAAAAAAGCCAGAAGCTTCACACCAAGCGTACAAAGTTTTTGAGGATTTGTATGAGGATATTTTCGGGGGCGTAACCGGCGATCAAGTTGTCGTATTGTATGACGCTTATCGCGATATTCTGGCGAGGTTAAAACTTGTAGGCGACGATCGACTTTTAGACACCAAAGGCATTGCTGATTACTCACAAACACCGTTCCTTGTTTTAGATTTCATGCGTGCGCTTTTGGAACTCGATGAAACAGGCAGGCGGTTCATATTAAATGCGTCTGAGTTTGTAGGAGCACCCAACGGACGCGCACGAATTAACAAGGTGCTGGGTGAGATTGCGCAAGCTGTTCTGCGTTTATTAAACGGTGAAGCTAATCGTCGCCAAGCACCGGATAACGAGGGCAATCCAACTTTCTATGACTACAAACGCGAGTTTAAGAGTCCGCGTGCTGTGGCTACCTTACGCGAGACAATCAAGATGCACTACAGGATTGCTTTGGACAGCAAATCATACCAGCCGTTTTCTGTGCTGTGGGCCAACTCAGAAAAAGAGGAATAAACCGTGAAACATTCAAAAGAATTTGACGCCTTCACGAATCTAGTTGATCGCGTGCTATCGGTTCCGCATTCAGTGATTCAGAAACGGGTGGCAGAAGCACGGGAACTATCAGATAAAAATCCGCGCAAGCGTGGCCCAAAGAAAAGGAAGCAGCCTACTTTGACCGCTTCTTCCCGCGCTTCAAGCGCCCGTAAAAAACGCGCTGCTTAGCACGAGTGTTTTTCTAAGTCGGCGTCGCTCTTACCAGTTAGCTGGGAGTAAGTAAGGCGCTTGCCGACGATTTGAGAAACAGCAAGATCGAACCGATACGCATCATTCTCTTTCCGGTTATTGAAACGGAAGGATTGTTCGTCGAGATAGCGAAACAGATGGAACGGCTCAACCGAAATGTAGGTGCCCTGAATGCCGCGCTTCAAGAGCGACCAATAATTTTCCATCGAATTAGTGTGAATCTGACCGTCAACGTATTTCTCAGCGTGGTTGATAACGCCGCGTACGTATTCGCTTTCGAGTTCGTCATAGCCCGGATGCGAATCCGAGTACAAAGCAGAACCGAATTCGACGTGTCTGCGGACTCGTGGTTGAAGTTCAGCGCGGGTGGTTGCCGGAACAACCATCGTGCGAACGCGACCGTGACGCTCAAGCAGTCCCATGACCGCAACTTTGCCAACCATGCCAGTAGCCGCGCCCTTTGCTCTCAGTTTACGGTTCTTGTGCATGTTCCGCGCCTTGCCACCAATGTAGGTTTCATCAACTTCAACGTGACCCGAAAGCATTCCGCCATCGTCACCCTGCAAAGCAAGACGCAGACGTTGCAGCATGAACCAAGCCGACTTTTGCGTGACCTTGATCGAGCGGGCGATCTCACAACTGCTAACACCATTCTTACAGTTGGAGAGCATCCACATAGCACACAGCCACTTGTCCAGACCGATAGCCGAATCCTCGAAAATCGTTCCGACCTTGATCGAAAACTGCGCTTTCGGGTGCCGGGCCTTGCACTGCCACGTGCGACGCGAGGCCATGTACGTAACCTTGTCCGTTCCGCAGTTTGGACACGTCACAATGCCATCCGGCCAACGGCGCTCAACCAAATAAGCGACGCAATTGTCAGGGTTCGAGAAGTAAATGATTGCTTCTTGAAGGCTTGTCGGTTCCGTGTTTCTCATGATGGAGAGAATTTAGCACGGAGAGGCTTGCTGAGTCAAGTATATAATCGCCCTTTCAAGGCCGGGAAAGGGCGAACGAAGTTTTTCGCGTCGCGTAGCGACGCCTGAAACCAATTTGAATTCAATCGTCGCTACGCGACGAGAACCTATGACCACGCGGTCTCGGCGTTGAAACGCCGGGCTAAAATCAGACCGACGCGACGCGTCGAAGACAGTCGATCAGAGTTTCCTTGGTTTGTCGCGAGGTCTCGACAAACTGAAGCCTGTCGTACACTTTTAGCACCATGGCCTTAGGCGAAACTTTTTTCATCACCGGGTTTCCCGGCTTTTTGGCGACGCGATTGGTCAAGCGACTGGCGTCCGAAGGCGCGAGGTTCATCCTGCTGACTCAGGCGACGCTGCTGGATGCCGCGCGCGAAGCGGTCGATCACATTTCGAACACGACCGGCACGCCCGCCGACAATTTCAGAATTGTCACCGGCGACATTACCGAACCTGATCTGGGGCTTTCGCCGGAAGCATCAGAGATCGCCCGCGAAGAAACCACCACGATTTTCCATCTCGCGGCGATCTACGATCTCGCGGTCGATTGTGCCGTCGCCTCGCACGTAAACGTCGAAGGAACGCTCAACGTAAACCAGTTTGCAAAATCAGTTAAGCACTTGCGACGCTACAACTACATTTCCACCTGCTACGTTGCCGGCAAGCGCGAAGGTCTGATTCTGGAAAACGAGCTGCACCATCACCAGGGTTTTCGGAATCATTATGAAGAGACCAAGTATCTCGCCGAACTGGAAGTCGATGCGTTGAAGTCCGAGTTGCCAATTACGATTATTCGACCTTCCGTAGTGTGCGGTCATTCGCAAACCGGCGAAACGGCAAAGTACGACGGCGTCTATTATTTGATTCACTATTTGCGCAAATGGCCAGGGGGATTGACGCTGATCAATATCGGCAATCGCGCGGTGTGTTTGAATTTGGTGCCGTTTGATTATGTTGTCGATGCGATGGTGGCGTTGGCGAAAGACGAACGCGCGGTTGGCGCGACGGTTCATCTGGCGGATCCGAAACCGCTAACGACGGAACAACTGTTCGATTCTATCTCGCAAGTGATCAAAGGCCGCGACTCGCTGACCACGGTTCCGGCGGGAATTGTTTACCCGGTATTGATGCTGCCGTTCGCGCCGAAGATCACGGGGCTGCCGCACTCAGCCGTGCCTTACTTTTTTCTGGAGCAGACTTACGACACCACGCGCGCACATGAGTTGCTCGCACCTCATGGAATTCAATGCCCGCGCTTTCCGGATTATGTTGAGAGGCTGGTGAATTTCGTGGCCGAGCATCCAAGCTTGTGACGAATCAGTACCGGGAGCGGTAGCGACCGGGTAACTCGCGGGGCCGTTATCGCAAGAGAGAAACCCGGTCGCTACCGCTCCCGGTACTGACCTCATGGCGCTAATCGTTCAATTACCCACGCGCCGTCATCCTGCAACGTATATCTCAGTCGATCGTGCAGACGGTTCTCCTGGCCCTGCCAAAATTCGATCAGGTTGGGCTTGACGCGATAGCCGCCCCAATGAGGCGGGCGCGGCACGTTATCGCCAAACTTGAAATCAAATTCTTCGAATCGCTTCTCCAGGATCCCGCGATTCTCGATCGCACTGCTTTGATTGGACGCCCAGGCCCCGATCTTGCTCCCCAGCGGACGTGAATGAAAATACTGATCGGACTCTTCCGCGGAAACTCTTTCGACCGAACCCTCAATTCGCACCTGCCGCCACAGCGGCGACCAGTAGAAGAGCAGACAGGCGCGTGCGTTCTCTTCCAGCTCGTTTCCTTTGCGGCTGTCGTAGTTGGTGTAAAAAACGAACCCGTTTTCGTCGAATGCTTTGAGCAAAACGATGCGCGCGCTGGGTTGGCCATATCTGGTGGCCGTCGCCAGCGTCATCGAGATGGCATCCTGCTCAGACATTCCGGTGGCGCGCGCGTCGGCGGACCACTTTTCGAATTGGCGAATTGGATCGGAATCGATGTTGGCTTTAGTTAATGCGGATGGTTGTTCAGTCATGAACTCAGAACTTTGCGGTAGGTTACTCGGCCGGTCCTTCGGCGTCTTCCTTCTTCTTGGTCCACATGCCGGCAATCTGTTGCGCCTCGGCGTACGTCAAATTGTCATAGATGTCAGAGTCGTTCTTGATCACGCCATCCTCGAGCTCACAAACCTGCCAGTCAGGCGCTTCCGGGTCACTTCCGGGGCGGCCCGGCGCTACGCGGATTTCCCAGGAGAGGTTGATGTTTTCTTCAATCATTCTATTATTCCTTTTCCGATTCACTGCGAACAGTGAAGATAATAAACCATGAACGGGCTGAGCTCTCAAGTACCACGGCGTCTACGCCAGCGATCGATGGCCGGTCGCCTCGGCCGTTAACCGTTCTCACGTGCTTGCTTTTTCATCTTATCCGATCGTCCGCGGCGACCGTGTTTCTCTTCTGGAGTTTGTCGATTACTTGCTTCGCATCAAGCTTGTGTGGACGTCGCGCCTCGATGATCCAACGGCCAGCAGGATCCAGGAATCTCACCATGTCCACAAGGGCGTTCTGAATTCGCACCAGTTTCTCGGCCTCCGGACCCCAATCATCCAACATTGTTGTGACTCGAGCTTTAAGATGAGTGAAACAGAGTGGAGCATCCTGCCGGTTTATGAGATCCAGGAATTCCGAATAGCCTTTACAACAAATCTCGCCATCCGAGATCGCAACCATTCGCTCTCCAATTTCACGCTGTTCCAGTAAAAAAACATGGAAGTGTGGGCGATAAGCCCCCAGAAGGGACTGGCTCAGCTCGCTGAGATGCGTTTCCAACTCGGCATAGTCCAGCGCCCCCATCTTGTCCCGCAGGATCTCCATCCATGCACAACACTCAGCAATCTGGAAGGTTGTGGCGTTGATGTAATACTCTCCCTGGCCCTCGTGCTTGATGCTTAGGTAACCGCTCGCTTGTTCCTCCACAGTTCCAAATATGCGTCGCTCCAAACCATGCATCGCTCGAATCGCCGGGCCTCGAATCTGTGACATGAATTTCTCGCGGTCAACTTGTTGCTGACGGCGCCAGGTCAGCCGATCCGGCAAATACTTTTCCCAAAGGAATTTTGTGGCCCCGCCGATGAATCCGCCGATCACGCCGCCTGATAAGAATGTAAAAATCGATGTCCAGTTTTTGAAGTCCATGAGGACGCCCCTTTGGTGAGAAGCAGTGAAAGCGGATGTCTTCTAAACCATTTTGGATTCATTGTAAATAGCTGAACCAGGTACCGTATTGAGTTCTGACATCACACGGCTAAGTTCCGCGCCACTCAACGCTTTGTTATTATCGATTCTTCAAGCATGACTTTCAGAGTTAAGCAGAACGCGGCCGGCAAAGGACTACCTCTCGTCGCCATCGTTGGCCGGCCCAACGTCGGCAAGTCGACGCTGTTCAATCGCCTGATTGGCGAGCGGCGTTCGATCGTTGGCGACGAGCCGGGCATCACGCGCGATCGCATCTACGGCGAAGCGGAATGGAATGGGACGCGCTTCGCCCTGGTAGATACCGGCGGCATCGTGCCGGACGATGAAGCGGTAATTCCCGCTAACATTTTGAAGCAGGCATCGTTCGCGATTGACGATTCGCGGGCACTGGTCTGGGTGGTCGATGCGCGCAAGGGCGTGACGCCGCTCGACCAGGAGCTGGCGCTCCTGCTGCGGACAACCGGCAAGCGTGTTTTGGTCGCGGCCAATAAAGCCGACGCCGTGAATTGGGAGAGCGACGCGGGCGAGTTTCATAGTTTTGGTTTCACTGATGTGTTTCCGATTTCAGCCGAGCATGGAAATGGAATCGGCGAAATGCTGGATGCTTTGGCCGAGGGGATTAACGAAACCAGCGAGACCTTGACTGGAGCGCAAGCGTCCTCGCTTGCAATTACAACTGCCGAGGAGGAGCAACCGGGACGGTTGCGCTCCAGTCAAATTAATCTCGCAATTGTCGGCCGGCCGAATGTTGGCAAATCGTCTTTGCTTAATCGACTGCTGGGTGAAGAGCGCGCGATCGTTTCGCCGGTCGCCGGCACCACGCGTGATTCAGTTGACACGTTGCTGGAAACTCCCGGGCAAACTTTTCGCCTGATTGACACCGCGGGCATTCGCCGCAAAGGCAAGACGCTGGAGATGGCGGAAAAGCTTTCAGTCATCATGGCGCGCAAAAGCCTCGAACGCGCGGACGTGGCCATTGTCGTCCTCGATGTCGAGCAGGGACTGGCCGCGCTCGACTCCGCAATCGCCGGTTATGCAGTTGAAGCTGGGTGTTCGATCATTATCGCGCTGAACAAATGGGACACGCTCGAAAATAAGGTGACCGGATCGGTCGCGTCGTTTGAGCGCAAAGTTCGTGAGCAAATGAAGTTTCTCAGTTGGGGTGAGATTGTGACGATCTCGGCTCTGACTGGACAACGCCTGCTGAAGCTTCTGCCACTCGCGGTTCGCGCAAACCGGGCACGAGGTCTTCGCGTCCCCACCTCGCGTCTGAATGATTTCTTTGAACGGGAAGTTCGACAGAAGACAGGAATCACCGCGGCTAAGACGTTTAAGGGCTCGCGTCTTCATGTTCAGTACATCACGCAGATTGGAGTACGGCCACCCACGTTTGTCGTGTTTACCGCGGGTGGCAAGGCCGGCTTGCACTTTTCTTTTCTGCGGCATCTCGAGAATCGCTTGCGTGAAGAATTTGATTTTTTCGCAACGCCGATCCGGATTATTGAGAGGCATAAATCGAGACGCGGGAAGCGAACGTAACCTTGTGATCAGGTGTCAGAGTACCGACTTTAGTCGGGCAGTTCCTCTCAACCACCAAAACCCAACTGAAGTTGGTATTCTGACGCCCGGTTGATGGGATGCCTCGTTTAGATGGATGTGAATAGCGCCATAGATTTCCAAATCCTCGCCCGCGAAGGCGAAGCTCGCGCCGGCGTGCTCACTACGCGTCGTGGTGAAATTGAAACACCTGTCTTCATGCCGGTGGGCACGGCCGGCACGGTGAAGGGAATCCGCTTTGAAGCGCTGGAATCGGAGCTCGATGCGCGCATCATCCTCGGCAACACCTATCATCTCTGGCTGCGGCCCGGAATTGAAATCATCAAAGCCAGCGGCGGCCTGCACAAATTCATTGGCTGGAACCGTTCGATGCTGACCGACTCAGGCGGGTTTCAGGTCTGGAGTCTTGGCGCATTGCGAAAGATCACGGAAGAGGGGACCGAGTTTCGTTCACACATCGACGGCGCGCTTTGTTTTCTCTCTCCGGAAATTTCGATGGAAGTTCAGGCCGCTCTCGGCGCCGAGATCGCAATGGCGTTCGATGAGTGCGCTCCCGGTAAAGCTACTCATGAAGAGACGCGGCAAAGTCTGGAGCTCACGCTGCGTTGGGCAAAGCGATCGAAGGAAGCGTTTGAACTAGCGCAGGAAGAGGCCTTGGGTTTTGGGTCTCTGGCCTTTGAGCAGGACCAGGTTGGTGCGGATCAAACAAAGACCCAAGACCAAAGTTCAAAGGCCAGGTTCCGGCAGGCGCTCTTCGGAATCATCCAGGGTGCTTCGCATCTCGATCTCCGGCGCGAGAGCCTCGAGCGCACTATTGAAATCGGATTCGATGGCTACGCAATCGGCGGCCTCAGCGTTGGTGAAGAGAAACAATTGATGATGGACGTGATCGAGGAGATCGCGCCGCGCATGCCGACCGACCGGCCACGTTACCTGATGGGTGTCGGCACGCCTGAGGACCTAATCGAGGCGGTCGCGCGCGGTGTCGATATGTTCGATTGTGTTTTGCCGACGCGAAACGGCCGGACCGGGCAGGCATTTACTTCGCGCGGTAAGCTGAACATCAAAAATGCCCGCTACGCCGACGATCAAAGGCCCCTGGACGAGCAGTGCAAATGCTCAGTTTGTGGGCGGCACACGCGCGCCTTTATCCGTCACCTTTTTCAATCGGGTGAAATGCTGGCCAGCATCCTGTTGACACACCACAATCTGGCGTTCTTCCTTGACACCATGAAACGTGTCAGGCAAGCTATCCGTTCTGACCAATTCGCGAAATTTCGACGAGAGTACACTGAGCAGTTGAACGCTGGATTGGAATAAAAGGCAGCGGCGGTTTGCAGCGCCGGCCAGCGTTCAAGGCTTTATAAGATAAACTGTGCATTTACTTCTACTTCAAGGCGGCGCGGGCGGTTTTGGTTTCCTCCTGCCAATGATCCTCATTTTTGGGGTTTTCTATCTCCTTCTGATCCGGCCGCAACAGAAAAAGCAGCGTCAACTCCAGGAAACAATCGCCCAGCTCAAAGCCGGCGACAAGGTAGTCACGACCGGAGGCATTGTCGGCGTGATCACCGCGGTGCGCGAAACGAGCTTTTTGATTCGGAGCGCTGAAAAGACGATCCTGGAAATTGCCCGTTCGGCCGTGGCCGGAGTGGATGCGGAAGAAAAGAAATAGTGGCACAGACTTTAGTCTGTGAGCTGATGCAAAACTGAACACAGACTGAAGTCTGTGCCACAGGTTATGAAGAAGAGAAATTTACTTCAGCGAACGATTATCATCGCCATCGTTACGGTAATCGGGCTCTATATCGTAATCGGCCCGCATGGGCGGAGGCCGCACTTCAAGGACCTGACCTGGCCGGGCATCAAGGCCAACCTCGCGCAAAACATACGTCTGGGATTGGATCTCAAGGGCGGCTCGCACCTGGTGATGCGCGTCAAGGTCGAGGAGTACCTCAAGCGTCTGACTGAAGACAGCGCCGTGGCCGCGCAGAATGCTGCCAAGGACGCCGGCTTCGATGTGAAAGAAGCCCACGCCGAAACCAGTTCGGGAAACTATCGAGTGGTGATGACGCTTAGCGATCCCACGAAGATTAAGGATGCGCGCGACGCAGTCCAGAAGAAAGTCGACATCAGTGATAACGTGGGATGGTCGTTTTCGTCGTCAGGGCCGACGATGATTTGGTCGCTCAACGGCGCGACACAGCGGAGCCTGGCTGAATCGGCGACCGATCAGGCTCTCAAGATTATCGACAGCCGCATCAATGCCGTCGGTGTCGCCGAGCCGACGCTGCAACGTCACGGCGGTCAGAATTCGCACCAGATTCTTTTGCAGATGCCGGGAATTCAGGACCCCGAGCACGTCAAAGAATTGCTGGTGGGCGAATCGCACCTCGAGCTGGTTCACGTCATTGGCCCGCAATCGCCTGCCCCGGTCCAGACTTATCTTACGAAGGAAGAGGCGATGGCGTCGCTTAACAGCGGCGGCAATATCCCCGCCAATCGTCGCATCCTGCCCTATCGCGAGCGCGAGGATTTAGCCGCGACTGAGGCGAACGCGAACGCACCCAGGCCGACAAAGTATGTAGTCGTGGAATCGCCGGCGATCATCGATGGCATCGAGTTGCGGACGGCGACCGCCACGCAGACCGCCGGCAGCGACAAGTATCAAATTGCCTTTTCGTTGAAGAAAACCGGCGCGGACAAGTTCGGCGCCTGGACGGGCGCGAACATCAACGAATACATGGGCGTGTCGCTTAATAACGAAGTGAAATCGATCGCCTTTATCAAATCGCAGATTTACGATCAAGGCGAGATCAGCGGCAACTTTACCAAGGAACAGGGCGACGACCTGGCGTTGACGCTGCGTTCGGGCGCGCTGCCGGCGCCGATTGAATATCAGGAGGAGCGAACCGTCGGGCCGAGCCTCGGCGCTGATTCGATTCGCTCCGGCGTGCGCGCATCACTGCTGGGTTTGGGGCTCGTGGTGGCCTTCATGCTCTTTTACTATCGCGGTTCCGGCATTAACGCGATTGTCGCCTTGCTCCTCAACATGCTTCTGATGCTGGCGGGATTGATCATGTTCGGCGCGACGCTGACGCTGCCGGGCATCGCCGGCATCATCCTGACGATCGGCATGGCGGTCGACTCGAACGTCTTGATCTTTGAGCGCATTCGCGAGGAAATGCGTTCCGGCAAAACAATTCCGTCGTCGGTTGAGCAGGGGTTTGCCCACGCCTTCGTGACGATTATCGACACGCACGTCACCACGATCGTGTCGTCGCTGTTTCTTTATGCTTTTGGCGCCGGTCCGATTCGCGGATTCGCCGTCACCCTGGTGCTGGGCCTGCTGGTGAATCTGTTCTCGGCGGTTTATGTATCGCGGACAATTTTTATTTGGCTGCTCAGTCGCAAGGGCAGACGCGTCGAGTCGCTGAGCATCTAGCAGGTAGTTGATTAAAGTTTCATGGTTAGATTATTTCACGACATCAAAGTCGACTGGCTGGGCAAGCGAAGGTTCTTCATCGGACTTTCCATCCTGCTGATGCTGGCCGGAATGGGCACCGCCCTTTATCGTCACAAATTCCATCCCAACGGTACGGACGCTTTCAACCTCGGCGTTGATTTTAAAGGCGGCACCGTCATTACCACTAAATTCAAGCAACCGCCGTCGGTTGAGGCTCTGCGTGCCGCGTTTCAAGGCGCAGGCATTAACGACGCCGTGATTCAACCGGTCCTTGATAAGGCCGGTGAATTCCTCATCAAGGTGCCGCAGCAAGGCCAGGCTCAGGCGGATGGGACCCAAACTCAGGCGGGCGTCGACGCTGCGCGATCGAAAGCGGGTCAGGCCCTGAAAACTTTCGGCGAAGGAAATGCCGAGATCATCGGCACCGATGCGGTTGGCGAAATCGCGAGTAAGCAATTGCGCACTCAGGCAATCGCAGTGACCATCGCCGCCCTGATCGGCATGCTTCTTTTTATTGCATTTCGATTCGAATGGACTTACGGCGCGGCTGCAGTGATCGCCGTGTTTCACACAGTGCTGGTGACGCTCGGCTTGTTTTCGCTCTTTCAAATTGAGATCAACTTGACGGTAATTGCCGCGCTGCTGACCCTGGTCGGTTTCGACGTTAATGACTCGATCGTGATCTTCGATCGCATTCGCGAGAACCGAAAACTTTATCGGCGCATGAGTCTGTACGACGTCACCAATCTTTCAATTAATCAGACTTTATCACGAACGGTAATCACGTCAGGACTGGTGTTCCTGTCGGTGGTTTCGCTGGTCCTGCTGGGCGGCGAAACGTTGAGACCATTCTCTTTAGCCCTGATGATGGGCATTTTGTTCGGCACTTACGACACGATCGCCGTCGCCGGCCCGATCATGGTCTGGTGGGAGCGACGGATTGCGGCATCTGAAAAGGCCAGAGGCGTCACCCAAAAAGACGCCGGCATCTCGGGGCGCGGAAACGCGTCGCGCGTTGATCGTGGTCGCAACGGTGTTGGCAAGCCGTCAAGAGTCGCCTAAGCGGGAACAAAATCGTACGCCTCGGAATCTAACCAGCTGAGTTTTGTTGGTTGGCAGGCTCGCATCTTTGAGCACAAAAACCAGTTTTTGATAAGGGTGTTTGTTCTTGACTTTGCAAGCAGTTGCAGCATAGACTGCGCACGTTGCTGGCCAATTAAATACGCATCGTTACGGTGCCCTTGCTTCATGGAAAGGGACGTACGGGGTGATGTAGCGTTGAGGGCCAGTTTCTTTGTGTGTTGCCGAGCGGCTGGGCTCAACGTGAACACGCAAATCACTCCGCGGCTACCTTCTTCTTGTTGCATAGGCGGTTCGACGCAGGTTTTTTGGAATGAATCGTAATATTCCAATCGGAAACCACGACCCAATTGGCGCCGATTTTGGGAGGAAGAAAGAATGTTTGACCATCTAGTCGAGTCCGGATCACACTCCGAAGATATTAAACGCAAGGGTTCTTTTCTCGTCGGTTTTGCCGTCCTGTATTTGCTTTTGATTGTTACTGTTCTGATTGTAGGTATCATAGTCGCGCCGACAATTATCGATCAGCAGAATTTGGAACTGACCGCGCTGATTGCGCCGGTTCCTGTTCCGCAGCAACAACAACAGCAGAAACAGGAAGCAAAGCCTGAGAAGGTTGAGCTTGCCAAGAACGTTGACGTGCGCCGCGAGTTGATTGCGGACGTGAGTCGCGCTGACCTGGTGCCCAAGGAAATTTCTGCAAAGGCGAGCGACATCCCGCCCGTGCGCAAAGGTGTCGTGACCATGCAGGGGTCCAGTGACTCAAACGCATCAAATCCGATTGCGCCGGGCACCGGAACCGGACAGATCATTTCCGCGCCGACCCGCGTTGAAACCAATGATGAGCCGCCGCCACCCGCGCCTACGCCAAAGCCCACGCCAAGGGCTCCGATTTCGGGCGGCGTGTTGAATGGCAAAGCGGTTCGACTCGTTACTCCGTCTTATCCAGCCATCGCCAGAAGCGCGCACGCGGCGGGAGCCGTGAATGTGCAGGTGCTGATTGACGAGAACGGAAACGTAGTTTCAGCGCACGCAGTTTCTGGTCACCCGCTGCTGCAAGCGGCAGCCGTGGCGGCCGCGCGCGCGTCGAAATTCACGCCGACGAAACTCTCGGGTCAGCCCGTCAAAGTCAATGGTGTGATTATCTATAACTTTGTTGCGCAGTAAGTAAGCCGGCGCGCTGGCTTTCGCCAGGAAGCCGAGAGCCACCAGCGCTCGGTCACAAACTGCCGGTCAGTAATCAATGTAATCAAAAACTTTTGGAGGAGTTACCGTGACTATTTTGACAACCATCCTCGGAACGAAAGCGATGGGCTTTCTTCTGTTTCTCTTGCAAAGTCCGAGTCCGGCAGGGTCCGCGGGCAATGAATTCACGATCACCGAAATGATCAAGAACATGGGCGCCGTCGCCATTACGGTCGTCATCATTCTCTTGATCATGTCCGTCTACTCGATCGCCATCATGGTCGAGCGCTACCTGACTTATACGGCAGCGAAGAAACAGTCTCGAGAATTTGCTCCGCGCGTGGCCCAGGCGCTGAAGAACAATCGCATTGAAGAGGCGATCAACATCAGCGACAAGCATCGTAAGTCGCATCTGGCGATGGTGGTCAATAGCGGCCTCCAGGAGTTTCGCGCGCACGAACAGTCGAGCGATATTTCGGGCGACGAAATCGAGGCTTCCAAACGCGCGCTGCAACGAGCGATCGCCATCAAAACTGCCGAGTTTCGACGTGGTCTCTCGGGCCTCGCGACGATCGGCTCGACGGCGCCGTTCGTGGGATTGTTCGGTACCGTGTTCGGAATCATCAACGCGTTCCGCGGCATGAAGAACGCCGAGACCGCCGGTATCGCGGCAGTAGCCGGCGGTATTTCGGAAGCGCTCTTTACGACGGCGCTTGGTCTGGTGGTCGCAGTTCCGGCGGTGTGGCTGTTCAACTATTTCACGGGCAAGGTCGATGGCTTCGTCGTGGAAATGGACAACTCAGCTTCCGAGCTGGTGGACTATTTCATCAAGAACCGCACCAAGCAACTGACTCCGTAGCGCGCCGCGCACGGGTTGTGAATGAACGGGGAGCAAAGCTGCTCCCCGATTTCGGCTTACCACAAAGAGGAGTATTACGTCATGGGAATGCAAGCTGGCGGCAGTGACCATCTGCAATCGGAAATCAATGTGACTCCGATGGTGGACATCATGCTCGTGCTGCTGATTATCTTCATGGTGGTTACGCCATTTCTTCAGCAGGGCATTCAGGTAACTCTTCCGAGGGATCTGCGAAATCCTGATGAGGATCAGGCAATCAACAAGGAGAGCGCGGTCATCGTTTCGATCCCCAAAGACAACGAGTACTATCTGGGAAAGAAGCGAGTCAATCTTGATGATATGAAGTCAGCAGTGGAAAAAGCTCTGGCTAATAAGAAAGAAGAAGACAAGATCGTTTACATCAAGAGCGGGATTGAAGTCAGTTACGGCGAGGTCGTGAAAGTTATTAACGCGGTGCGCGAAAAGGGCGTGGACAAGATCGGTTTAGTCGCCGACAAGAAGAAGGGCAAGGGAGCCGCGCCAGCGCCCGCCACCTAAGCCGGACTATTGTTCAAGCGCGACATCGAGTCGCGCTTTTGATTCGAATTGAGGGTAAGTTTATGTCAATGGCATCCGGCAATCGCGCCGTTCCTTATATTAACGTAACTCCGCTGATCGATGTCTTGTTGGTGTTGCTCATCATTTTCATGGTGGTTACCCCGGCCAGGCCCAGTCGTTTCCGGGCTGAAGTTCCTACGCAAAGAGATCCAAACGAAGACGTGAGTAAGCTGAAGCCGAATCCGCTTACGTTGGTGGTGTCGATTTCTACTGATCTGCAAATCAAACTAAACCAGGACGTAATGGGCTCGGTCAACGATCCCAGTCCACTTGCCGCCAAGTTGCAGCAGACCTTCCAACAACGGAAAGAGCAGCATGCTTATAAGGTCGGCATGGAGACGGCGACCAATATTCCTGAGGATCAGCGAATCGAAAAAACCGTGTTCGTCAAAGCCCCGCGAGCCCTGAAATACGGCGACGTCGTGAAGGTCATCGATGCCATCAAGGGTGCCGGAGCGAATCCTGTCGGTTTACAGGTTGACGATCTGCCATAGTAAATAACCGAAACGTTTTCGCCGCTGTTGTTCGCCAGATCTTTCTACAAAGCGCGGCGGCATCTTCATCTAAACGGAGCTAACAGAATGAGAGTCTCTCGGTCCCGGGTCGGTGCGACAGCGATACTGGGTTTGTTTGTCGCGGCCAATGCGGGCTGCACCCTGGTTAACAAACTCAGAGCCAAGAATGAGCTGAACGAAACCGCGAAGGCGTATAAAGAAGGACACTTCGAGCAAGCTGAACAGCACGCCAAGCGTGCTCTTTACCTGGATCCTACCAATCAAACGGCTCCGATTTTCATCGCTCGCGTTATCCACCAACAATACAAACCCGGCGTCGATCAGCCGGACAACGTCCAGAAAGCTCGCGACGCTATCGAAGCTTACAAGCGCGTCCTGGAGAAACCAGCGAGTGAGCAGCAGGCAGAAGAAGCCTACAAAGCGATTTCAGTTCTCTACTCAGCGATTAAGGACGACGACAAGCTGCGTGAGTGGATTACCGCGCGAGCCAACGATAAGAACCAGCCAAACGAAAAACGCGCGGAAGCCTACGCCATCCTCGCCGGCAAGGATTGGGATTGTTCTTTCAGGGTTACGGAGTTGCCCGACGTGAAAGTCACTTCGGCTGAGGGTGGTGGCGCCAAGGTGGCTTACCAGAAACCCAAAGAACAAAAGGATTTTGACAACATTCAGAAATGCGTTGTTCGGGGTCTGGAAGAAGCTGAGACCGCGATCAAGTACGATCCCAACAGCGAATCGGCATGGTCCTACAAAACCAACCTTCTCCTGGAAGCCGCCAAGCACGCAGAAATGAATGGCGACGCAGCCAAGAAGGCTGAGTACGAGAAGCAATCGCAGATCGCCGGCAAACGTTCCGCCGCTTTGGCCGAAGAGCGACGCAAGAAGGAAGAAGCTGCGGAAGCGGCAGCGACACCCACGCCCTAACCATAACGAAAAACGTCTCGTGCTTGAGCGCGCATTTGGATAGGTGACGCAGACTTTTAGAGTCGGGCGTCACCTATTGCTATAATGCCAGAGGTCAGAAGTCAGAGATCAGAGGTCAGTCTTCTTTGTTTTTCTGACCTCTGACCTCCGATCTCTGACCTCTGCTATCTATGGTTCGCATCGAAGAAATCTGTGACAAGGTCCGGCGCAATCATCCGCAGGCTGACTTGAATCTGTTGCGTCGCGCTTATCTTTTTTCCGCGCGCGAGCATCGCGGACAGAAACGAGCTTCGGGCGAATCCTACCTGGTCCATCCTCTGGAAGTTGCCAACATTCTCGCCGACATGCGCCTGGATGCGGTTTCGGTTTCCACCGGATTGCTGCATGACGTGGTCGAAGACACGCTGGCTGATACCGACACTATTCGCGATCTCTTTGGCCCAGAGGTAGCCCACCTGGTCGAAGGACTGACGAAGATTGCCCACATCAGCAACGTCTCACGCGAAGAACAGCAGGCGGAAAATGTGCGCAAGATGTTGCTGGCCATGGTGGATGACGTGCGCGTCGTGCTGGTCAAACTGGCCGACCGGCTGCACAACATGCGCACCCTCGAATACCTCACTCCTGAAAAGCGCCGGCGCATCGCGCAGGAAACCATGGATATCTACGCGCCGATCGCGCACCGGCTGGGAATGGGTAAACTTCGCGGCGAGCTCGAGGATCTGGCTTTCAAGAATCTGCATCCGGATGACTATCGCGAACTGACAGCCCAGTTGGAAAAAAGGCGCGCCGCCAACGAGGCTTTTCTGAACGATCTCACGGCGACGATTGAAGAAAAAATGCGCGAAGCGGAAGTTCCTTTTGTGCGCATCGAAGGGCGCGTGAAGCGCCTGTATTCAATCTGGAAAAAATTGGGCGCCCAGGACATAGATCTCGACCAGGTTTATGACCTGGTGGCGGCGCGCGTAATCACGCCGAACGAGATCCGTTACTGCTATGGGGCTTTGGGCGTTATCCACACTGCCTGGAAGCCGGTTCCGGGCCGATTCAAAGATTGGATCGCAACTCCGCGCGATAACCTTTATCAATCGCTGCATACTTCGGTGATCGGATCGAAGGGTCTGCCATTCGAAGTGCAAATTCGCACTGAGGACATGCACTTAATTGCCGAAGAAGGCGTTGCGGCCCACTGGAAATACAAAGAAGGGAAACGCGGCCCCCGCGACGACGACGAAGCCTCGAAGGTTCTGCGTTCGCTCGTCGAATGGACTCAGGACGTAAGTGACTCAAAGGAATTCATCGATTCCTTGAAGCTCGATCTTTATCCGAAAGATGTTTATGCGTTTACCCCGATGGGCAAAGTCATTCAGTTGCCGCGCGGCGCCACCCCGATCGATTTCGCGTATATGATTCACTCGGAAGTGGGCAACACCTGCACCGGCGCGCGAGTGAACGGGCGCATGGTGCCGCTCCGCTCGATGATTCAGAACGGCGACGTGGTCGAGATCATCCGCAATCCGAATGCGCATCCGTCGCGTGACTGGCTCAACTTTGTGGCCACCTCGCGCGCGCGCAACCGCGTGCGTCACTGGGTGGCGGATCAACAACGCGCGGAATCGATCGAGATTGGCCGCAAACTGTTTGAGAAAGAGGCCGGACGTTTTCAGCTCTCGGTCAAGAAGATGCTGGGCGACGGCAACGGCGATCTCAAGCGGATCGCGAACGAGTACGGCTACGGACGCACCGAAGATCTTCTAGCGGGAATGGGCTACGGCAAGATTGCGCCGCGCAACGTGATTGCCAAATATCTCGGCCCGGAGAAGTTTGAAGCACTTGATAAACAAAAGGAATCGCGTCTGCGCACCGGGGTTCGCGCGGTCAAACGATTCATTACCGGCGACGATGCGATCGTCGTGCGCGGCGTCGAGGACCTGATGGTCAATCGCGCGCGTTGCTGTAATCCGTTGCACGGCGAACAAATCATCGGCTACATCACTCGCGGTAAGGGCGTTGCTGTGCACACGGCGCGCTGCAAGAACGTCAAACAGTTAATGGTTAATCCCGAACGCATTGTTAACGTCGAGTGGGCGTCGCGTCCGGAGAAGAATGCTTACGCGGTCAAGTTACTGGCGATGACTGAAAACCGCACCGGCATGATAGCCGGTATCACCGGCGCGATCTCAGATATGAAGACGGGAATTCGCGACGCGCGGGCCTCAATCGGTCCCGATCAAAAAGGCCGCATAGAAGTCACGGTCGAAGTGTTTGATGTGAAGCACCTTGATAAGGTGATGGGCGCGGTGAAGAACGTGCCGGGCGTCCTGGATGTTGAGCGCGTGCAGGGAGCAGCGTAAAGAACAGAAGGCAGACGGCAGAAGGCAGAAAACCTTGAACTCGCGCAGCGCGTCGACCTGCCTTCTGCCTTCCGCCTACTGCTTTTCATTTCCTTCCGTGTCGTAAACCTCAATCGTGTCTGAATAGGGTTTGACCTGCTCAGTAACTTCAGCGGCGTCGCCCACGACCACCAGGGCCGCGCGATCCGGTTGCAGATAGGTTTGCGCAACTCTTTGAATATCGTCCGTCGTAACCGCGTTCAGCCGGTCACGATAAGTATTCAAATAATCGTCCGGAAGATCGTACATCTTGATGCTCACCAGTTGGTCGATTAGGCCTTCCTGTGTCTCGATGCGGATCGGAAAGACTCCCGTGAGATATGACTTCGCGTTCGCGATCTCGTCATCTGATACGGCTTCATCTCGAATCCGATTGAGTTCGTAAAAGAATTCATGGAGGGACACGCCGGTGACCGCGGTCCTTACTTCAGCCGTCGCGCGAAATGTGCCGGCGAGGCGTCGCGCGTCCAGGTTTGAATACGCTCCGTAAGTGTAACCTTTTTCCTCGCGCAGGTTCATGAACAGACGCGACGAAGCGTTGGCGCCCAGAATGGTGTGCATCAACAACAAAGGAAAGAAATCCGGGCTGGTGCGCGTGATGCCGTGATTGGCAATGACGATGTTCGATTGCGCCGAGCCGGGCCGGTCGATGAGATAGGCAATTCGATTCTGTTGCTCAGGCAACGCGGGAAAGACCGGCTTTAGTACCTCACCGGGTTTCCAATCTGCAAATAGTTTTTCGATCTGGCCGATCAACTCATCGTGCGCAAAATCTCCAACCACGATCATTACCGCGTGGTTGGGAATGAAGGCCGCGTCGCGAAAAGATGAAATGTCATCGCGGGTCAGCGCGTCGAGCATTTCGGGCGTCGGCGAGATCCGCGAGTAGGGATGATTGCCGAACATCACGCGGGCCATCCGCTCCGAAGCGAGAAACGTTGGCTGGGCGCGCTGCTGAATCAACATCTGCAGGGTGTTCTCGCGCGCGAGGTCTACTTCGTTTTGCGGAAACGTGGGGCGCAGGGTCACGTCCGCGAGCAACTCGAGAATCTCTTTGGTAAAGCCCGCCAGGCCGGAAGCTGCGATGGTGGTGAAATCTGAACTCGAGCCCACAGAGAGGGTCGCGCCGAGACGCTCGATTTCTTCCGCGAGCTGGCGGCTGGTCCGCGTGGTCGTACCTTCGGTCAAAAGGTGCGACATCATATCGCTCAAGCCCGGAAGATCCACCGGATCGTTCGCATCGCCCGAACGGAATGCCAGCCGAAAATTGATCAAAGGAAGTCGTTTGTCTTCGATCAGCGCCACCACCAGGCCGTTTGCCAGCGTGGTTTCAAATGGCTCAGGCAGATTCAAAGGCCGCGGCGCCAGGGGCGCAGGCATCTCGCTTCGGAAAGTTTCAGTTTGCATTATGGTCGATGGCGTCCGTCGAATGTCTGCCCGATCAATTCGTTTCGATGACAGGTTGTGGCGCGGCCGGAATCGGCGTACCGGCCGGCGTTTCATCCGGAGGCGTCGGAATCTGAGGTAATGGTGATGTTGGTTGCTTCGGCTCGCCCGGTTCCTGCGACGTTGCCGGCGCAGCATCCTGCGGCGTGGGCACGATATCCAGCAACACACGATCATCAGTATCGAGATATCGCGCCACTGAGTCCTGAATCTGTTGCTCAGTCACGTCCAAATAGGTCTGCAAGTCGGTATTGAATAATTCAGGATCGCGATCGTACAGCGCGAACTCCGCCAGTTGTTGCGCCCGGTACAAAGACGACTGGCGACTGCGCACAGATGCATTGAAAAGGTTGTTGCGCAACTTTTCCATCTCTTCGCTGCTCGGGCCTTCGGTTGCCAGCTGATGAATCTCTGCGAAAATCGTGTCGCGAATCTGAACGCCTTCCCGATCGGGCTTGGGAATCACGACGATGAACAGCCCTGACGGCCCGCGTCGTTCATCGATGCCTCCCTGAATTTGCACCACTGACTCTTCGCCTTTCACCAGCTTTTGATAGAGGCGCGCGCTTTCTCCTTCGAACAGCAAATGACTGGCGAGCGACAAGGCGTAGAATTCAGGCGAGCGCCGCTCGGGAATTTTCCATCCCAGGGCGAACGCGGGAACCGGGGCCAATTTATCAAGGAAAGCGTCCTGAGTTACCGCGACTCCGGGAGGCTCGTCGACATCTACCGGCGGCGGCTCAGGTTGCGGCGGAATGGTCGCGAAATATTTTTCGATCAACGAGAGAGTTTCTTTTTCATCGAAGTCGCCGGCTACTGACAGCACGGCGTTGTTCGGAGCGTAGTAAATCCTGAAGAACTCGCGAATGTCATCGACGGTGGCGGCATCGAGATCCTCCATCGATCCGATGGTTGAATGCGAATTGGCCGGATTCTTAAAGCTCATTTCAAACAACCGCAGGAATCCATTCACGTACGGCTGATTGTCATAGCGCAGCCGCTTTTCTTCTTTGACGGCTTCGCGCTGATTGTCGAGATTTTCCTGCGTCACGGCGAGCGAGCGCATGCGGTCGCTCTCGAGCCAAAGCGCGAGTGGCAACTGGCTGGCCGGCAACGTCTCGAAATAATTTGTTCGTTCGCTCGAGGTGGTGCCGTTCATCGTGCCGCCGGCGTTCGAGATGTATTGAAAGTGCGCCGCCTTGGGAACATTCTCGGACCCCTGGAACATCATGTGTTCGAACAGGTGGGCGAATCCCGTGCGGCCTTCGCGCTCGTTTCGCGAGCCCACATCGTAATAAACGGCCACGGAAACTACCGGAACAGAATGGTCTTCGTTCAGAACGACGCGCAGGCCGTTATCCAGACTGAATTGTTTTATAGGTGTATGTGGAACCTGGAAAGTTTTCTGCACAAGTAGCCCGATTTAAGACCGCGTGCTGCGGAAGCTGGAAGAGCATTAAGGGGGAAGCGGACAAGAGATTCTAACGCGTAACGGGTGGATAAACAAAGACGCCCCATTCCGCATTCACCGTGATGCAGAATGGGGCGAGTATTAAGTGAATAAACCTAGGCCTTGTTCTCGCCAATCATGCCGCGCAGCTCAGCGCGCAGACGTTCGATCTCGGCAAGTTTCTGTTCGACCCGTTCAAAAAGCGGTCCCTGACCCTTGATGCCTTCGTCGATTAGGAACGCCGCCGCTTCGGCGCGTGTGCCAAACACGCCGGCTTGCACCAGTTGCCCGAGCTTATGCGATGCGTCCTGCGAGACCTTCACCGCCAGCATGTAATCGTCCTTGGCGGAGATGGCTCGCTCGATGGTTCGGCTGATATCGCGGCCGATGGCCGAAAGTTGTTCGGGAATACGGGACGCCATATCGCGCACTGAAGTGCCGACGTTCGCCCGATCGTCTTCATGCGCCGACTCTTCATGAACCAATAATTCGTCTTTTGTTTCGGAACCGTCTGTTTGTGATTGAAAAGATGTGCTCATCCAAATGCTCCTTAGTTTCAGTAGAAACTCTTGTACGAGGGATCGGAGTTAGAAGTTCATTCTAAGGAGCGCCTGAGAAGAGCGCAAGCAGGGCATGACTGGAGCGCAAGCGTCCTCGCTTGCATTTACCGTCCTTTCCGAAGCAGCAACCGGGACGGTTGCGCTCCAGTCCGCAGTCATGCGCGAAGGTTCGCCGTCGCGCCTAAGCGGCTTGTAAATCCGCACAGCAGCCCGAACAGCGCGTGGCGGCAACGGGAATCGAAGTCAGGCAGCGCGGGCAATCTTTCACGGCAGGGTCGTCCGCTCTCTTCATGCGATTGACCATTTTCACGATCAAAAAGATCACAAACGCAATAATCACAAAGTTGACGATGTCGTTGATGAAAGCGCCATAGGCAATGACCGGAATGCCCTTCGCCTTGGCGTCGGCCAGGGACGCCGGCGCTCCTTTCGAATGATCCAGCACGAGGAAAAGACTGGCGAAATCGACCTTGCCCAGCAACAGACCGATGGGCGGCATGATGATCCCGTCGACCAACGAGGTCACAATTTTTCCAAATGCCACGCCGATGATGACAGCTATTGCGAGATCCACGACATTTCCGCGACCGAGAAACTCTTTGAATTCTTTCAGCATGGGTTTTCTCCTATGTGGCACAGACTTCAGTCTGTGTTTGAGATTGACCGGCGTCACAGACTGAAGTCTGTGCCACTCTACTGACAAGCCTTCGCCAATTTATAGCCGGCGCTTTCGGCTTCTTGTTTGTTCTTGAAAACAATTCGACTAGCCGCCGGCACTTCGTCCTTGGCGGCGCAATCGGAAGGATAATAGCTCAAAGTCCGCAGGTCGCCGATCACTTCGGCTTCCGCTGATTCAGCATCTTTTTCGCGCCGGTCCGCAATCACAGTCTGCGCGACTTCATCCATAATGCGAATGCTCGGTCCTCTGGCGATGATGGACGCAAACAGCGAAAAGCCGTCGCACGCCAACTGCCGTCCATTCCGTTTTTCCGGCCAATCAACCGGCACGTTTAAGGACTTGCTGAGATTCGGCACAAACTCATCCAGTCGCGGCCACTTGTATGTCTCTTCGAATCCGATCCAGAGAGTGACGAGTTTCCCGTCGAGAAAATCGAACGAGATGGTGCGCACATCCGCGAACTGGGTCTTGTCAGATTGCGGATCGTAGTGCGGACTGATAGAGGTCTTGACGACACCGAATTTGTCCGGCCGGGCAAACTTGATCAGCGACGAGCGCGTCTTCACCTCGTCGAGGGTCATACCGAGACGAAACCCGAATAACTCAGGAGCGTCTTTCAGCTGATCGGGTTTGAGAGAGCAGCCCGATTGTTGAGCTGTAAGGGCCGAGCAGGCAGAAAGAGATACCAGAACCAGGAAGAGTAATTTGCTAGTGCTCGAGGTTCGTGGATTCGACATTCGGCTCTGAAGCTGCTCCCGTTGCCAACAGGCTCGTGATCAATTCCGCCAGGGCGATTGGTTCGAACGGCGTCGAAACGTATTCGTTGCAGCCCGCATCGAGCGCCAGGCGACGATATTCATCGGCGCCATAAGCTGAAACGGCCACAATCGGCGTGCGACGCAGTGCCTGATACTGTCGTATCCGCTGCGTAGCGTCAAGCCCATTCATGCCCGGCATCATCACGTCCATGATGATCAGATCGGGCGCCTCCTGTTGCGCCAGCGTGATAGCCTCTTCACCGGTTTCAGCTTCGACGACCCGATAACCGCGCTTCTCGAGCCACATCTTCATCATCAGACGCGTGTCGTCAAAATCTTCGACGAGCAGAATCTTAGGCAAAGCGTGACGATAGTCGTGTCCCACAATATTTTCCATAAGCGGCTTAAAGGATTGGGCAAGACTTGGTACCCGCGGCAGGGGTCGAACCTGCGACCTTTCGCTCCGGAGGCGAACGCTCTAATCCACTGAGCTACGCGGGCAT